>JAAUYI010209898.1_pt1 | contig 30355 bp, 18 predicted proteins | sample 7278041 | NCBI WGS metagenome assembly JAAUYI01 (sample SAMN14350216, study PRJNA611818) | marine sediment metagenome | isolation source: surface marine sediment (0.6m) | place: French Polynesia: Moorea | collected 2018-08
AGCATACTGGCTCGATGCGGCAACTTGGGCAGAAGAAGCGTCAAAAACCTGGTTGTAAGCCAGACGGGGAATCAGAAACCCCGTCCGTCTATACGGCGGGGTAGTTCATTGGTACTAAACCTACGAGGCTAACTAAAAAACCATGCAAGAAACTTTGATCAAAGAAAATCCGCCTTCCCCTGATTGTCTTCCAGTCCTCTACAAAAAGGATAATTTCCAGCCCACAGACTACAATCCTATTCAAGGGGCTATACAACTATGGGCCACTCTCTCAGACAAAGATACCACAGTTACCTATCAACAAGCTGCTGGTAAAACTTGGCAGATTTTCAAGCAAGCGATCGCTATTGTCTTGTTTTTATTGGCTTTAACTATTGCCTTGACGATCTGGATGTTGGGTATTGCCTTTCAAAGTGGTCAGAATTTGCGGAATTGGCTGGAGATTAAACAACCCAATCTTGATGAAGTTGCCTACGCATTGTTCAAATTCCTTGTCTGGCCTTTGGAACGTGCATATGAATGGTCTGCATCCTTCATAAAAGAATATTTGGGATGGGAAATCACATTTGAACCACCAAAAGTTGAGCCGCCTCCCGAAGAAACTACTACTAACCATTAGAGAACACGCTAAACCGGAGTAATTCGGTATAAATCAGCGTTATTAGCTGGTTTATCTGTTCGCCAGGTTACACCCTTAAGCAAGGCGTAGCCGCTCAAAAAGAAACACTTTAAGTAGTTGCCACCTTAATAGATTTTTCTCAGCTTTAGGGATTGCTAGGTCTAAGCGGTGGGGTTAGGAACATGGTCTGTTAGCGGATGCAACACCGAAGCCCGAAAGCCAAAACTTTAGAGCTAACCGAAGCAAACTTTACCCTTTAATTAGGAGACTCCAGAGATGGAAAACTTTGTATTTCAGATTGATAAAAATGGTGTTCCATTGGGAATGCTACACCCGGCTAAGGCTCGTAAACTCCAGAATAAAGGCAAAGCCGCTACATTCCGTCAATACCCTTATGTTCTAATTCGTTCTATAGCGATCACAGACCCCACGAATGAGGCTTATATCCTTAAGATTGATCCGGGGTCAAAATGGACAGGGTTTGCTATTCAGTGCGGCTCTAACATTGTCTTTAGGATGGAATTAAAGCACCGAGGATCTATTATCTCTGACGAACTCACAAAACGCGCTGGGTTTAGACGTGGTAGGCGTGAGCGTAATACTCGCTACCGGAAAAAACGTTTTGACCGCTCAAAGCCTAAAGATTGGTTAGCACCCAGTCTTAGACACCGATTAAAAACAGTAGAGACTTGGATTGCTAAGTTCTGCCGTTGGTGTCCAATCGTAGCCATAGAAATTGAACAAGTAAGATTTGATACGCAAAAGCTGGACAACCCTGAGATATCAGGTATTGAATATCAGCAAGGGGCATTACAGGGCTATGAGGTCAGAGAGTATTTGCTTGAAAAATGGGGTAGACAATGCGTTTACTGTGGCGCAACTGATACACGGTTAGAGATAGAACACATTAAGCCCAAATCACGCGGAGGGTCTAACCGTGTTGGGAATTTAACCCTGGCTTGCCATAGCTGCAATCAGAAAAAAGGTTCTCAAGAGGTGAAAGACTTCTTATCAGGTAAACCGGATTTACTATCTCGAATATTAAAGAAAGCACCCCAGCCCCTAAAAGATGCCAGCGCGGTTAATTCTACCCGATATGCGATCGCGAAAATGGCTAAACGTTACAGCGATACGGTGAAGTGCTGGACAGGTGGTAGGACTAAATTTAATCGCTGTTCTCAGGGTATAGAAAAGTCCCATAGTGCTGATGCAGCTTGTGTTGGCGAATCTGGCGCAAATATCCGAATGTTGGTAACACGGGCGTTGCTGGTGGAATCAAAAGGGCATGGCAGCAGGCAAGTGAGACGCTGTAATTCTAGCGGATTCCCGGCGTTGAATAAGCAAGGGCAACCGATTAAGCCCAAGGCAGTTTACACACACTGTTCTAGTGGCGATATTGTGAAATTCAAGCTTGACAAAGACCGTAAAGCCGTTAAAGCAGGCACATATACAGCAAGAGTGAAAACCCCTACCCCAAAAGGTTTTGAAGTGAAACTTAATGGCTTCAGGGTTAGTTCAGCTATGGAGAGCTTGGTTAGATTTGTACACCGTAATGATGGATATAGCTATGAGTTCTGATTCATTCCGAACCGCCCCGGTTTACTCCGATTTTTTAGTTCCTAGGAACACGACAATAAATAATGTATTTGTTAGATACAAATATTTGTATTGCCCTACTGAATTACAACCCTAAAGCAGTTGCAAAATTTAATGTTTTCTTCCCTCAATGCTATATTTCTACAAACGACGGGGCTTGTATCCATAAGTCAGAGGGTTTGAGCGGAGGGTTTTCCTTCTGCTCCCGGTGCCTCCAGCAAAGCTGCCGTATCCGTTGGCAGAAGCCTTCGTTCGGTCAAAAGGGCTGGTATCGGAGGGAGAAATATAACCCATTTTCCTGTAAAGAGTTTCCTCTATCTCTGACAGAAATTAAAGGAATGCCGTAATCTAAGCGCAAATCCAAACCCCGAATCGGTTGCCATTGTACCCCTAAACCAGTGCCAATAATAAAACCGGGGTCGGGATTATCTCCGCGATTATTCCAACCCGCACCCATTTCCACAAACGGATTGAGTTGTAACTTGCGGGGATTTTTGGTTAAGGGTATTCGCAATTCTGCTGTTGCCAAGACTCCATTATCTGATACGATTTGGTTCTGTCGATAGCCCCTGACTGTATCTGCACCACCAATGCTAAATCTTTCTAAGGATAGGAGGGAGTCGGGAGTTAATTGAGCGTTCAGACTAGTTAAAAAGATCGTTCTGGGGGTAATTTGCTGCACCCATTGAAACTGTCCTAACCAAGTAAAAAACAGTCCATCGGTTCCCGAATCATTCACCGTGGCATCAAAAGCATCAATACCAAAACTAAATTGCGATCGCGCGGCTAAAACTTTCTTGGTATCTCGTTTAACCCAATCTTGAAAAAAGCGAATCACACTAACTCTAGATTTACCATCTTCTGGGCCTTCGGAAAAGGAGAAGGGAATATCGTCAAGGATAAATGTTTGAGAACGACGTATATCTAAACCCACACCCATAGCAAATTCTGTGGTTGGTTTTCTTGTCAATGGTTGGCGAAAACTAAATGATAATGTCTCTGAATCACTGCGAATTCCTAAATCTTCAAATGTATCTTCGATAATTTGGCTATTATTATTGCTGTAGCGGATGTTAAAAGTGCCATTCCGAGCATTTACGGGCAAACTGTAACTAATGCTGTATATATCCAATCCATCAGTAAGTCCGTATTCTGCTGATAAGCGATCGCCAAATCCGCTAACATTATCATAGCTGGCAAATATAGTACCTTGAACCGATCCAATACTGGGAGATTGGTTGTTATTAACAGCAATCCCGGCATGAAAAACTGGTGCTTCTTTTAACTTTACCTGCAAAATATTCCTACCGGGGGCACTACCTGCGGTTAACTCTGCGTTTACTTGTTGCAAAAGGGGGTCTAATTGTAATAGTTGCAATGCTCTTTCTAAACGCTTGCGATTTAAGGGGCGTTTGGTAGCCAATCGTAACCTACTGCGGACATAACTTGATTCCAACCGATTTAACCCGTCGATTTTGATATCTTCCACTTCCCCCTCAACAACTTGAATTTGCACAATACCAGTTTCTAGGAATTGATTGTTGAGTAAAAAAGCACCAGAGGTTTCGTAACCATTTTCAATATATAGCTTGGTAATGCGCGATCGCAATTCAATTAATTGTTCAAACGACAGAGTTTCTTGTACTTCATACTCCTTGACTAGTTGCTTAATCTCGTCGTGCAAAACAGTATTCTTAAGCACCTCGATTTTTTTTACCTTAAACTTGACACCCCTAGGGGAATCCGGTGGAGCTGGTGTAGGGGTGGGGGATGTCTGCAATGGTGGTGATGTTGGTTTAGACGGGGTTTCTGAGGGTAAAGGAGTTTTTGAGGGTTTGGGAACAGTTTCATCAATCCGTTGTGGTGTGTCTTCGGGGATATTTATTTCAGGAGGTGGGGTTGATTGAGCGATCGCTTTTGGGGCAAATCCAGTGAAAGCAACTATAGTTAAAGTGATAATTTTGACTATTAGTGTAAAGTGTGACATTATTTTCTCTGCGCCTCTGCGTCTCTGCGTGATGTAAAATAACCTAAGAACATTCCCGACTGAGGATGAGTTTACCGTTGGGTAATTTATATACACCCGTTGGTTCAATAATCGGATCGCCAATTTTCCAAGGGCGACTGTTTTTTGTGGTTAGGGAACGAATTTTACCTGTGGAGTAATTGGGAAGGGATGCGTCGTTAGGACGGATGGGGATACCACCTTTACCTGTGATGAAAAAGGTATTATTTTGATTGCCTGTGCGGTTAATGCAACTATTGGCGATGAGGGTGTTGGGATCGATTTGATTGTTGGGTAAGTCGGTGAGGCTGTTTTGGATGAAGTTGGTATCGGGTATTCCGGTAATGTTTCCTGAAATTGCACCACTAGCGTTAACGTCTACTCGGTCATTTTTATCTGGATTATTTACTGAAGAAGCAGGAAGAAATTGTGAGGATGTGAAGAAACCCTCTGTGTTAAATCTAATATCACCACCTCTTCCATCACGAGCGAAGGAGAGAATATCACTGTCACCGAGAGCAAGGATGGTATTGGCTATGAGGGTTATGTCTCCTCCCCTACCTGCACCACTAAAAACATTGGTGCTAATGTCACCATTATCAAAAAGGCGGATATTTTTAGCAGCTATGTTTATCGCACCACCAGAGGATTGTTCGGAAGTAGTTGTAATTTCACCATTTTCAACTAGTAGATTGTTTCCAAGATTAACTTCTATATCGCCTGCTTTTCCAATTCCTTGACTTTGGGCAGCTAAAAATGCTCCATCCTTTATAATTAAACGATTAGTATCAAGCTTTAAATTACCTGCATCTCCTTTACCTCTGGTAAGAGTTCTAATACTAGTATTATTACCAATAAAAGTTACAAAATTACGAGCATTGATAATTACATCGCCAGCTTTTTGAGCCGCAGTAGTGCTGGAGTCTAAACTAGCACCATTCTGAACTAACAGTGAGCCAGTCTGAATATTTATATTTCCACTAGCACCTACACCACCTTGACGTACACTAGTTGCAATTCCGCTACGAACAATCCCGCCACGTACTCCTCTTCCTGTTCCATCTAAAGTGATAGTATCGCTTACATCAATATTTATGTCCCCTGCATTTCCTTTTCCGCCATCAAGATTACCTAATGCTCCACGAACTATAGTTGAGAATTGAGCACCTTTGCTAAGTGATAACGAACCAGCTTTAATATTAATTTCTCCACCATCACCTTTTGCGCCTGCTTCTACAGTAGTTAAAATTCCTGAATCTTCAAGGGAGATAGATTTATCAGCTTTTACAAATACTTTCCCTGCATTACCATTTCCTATAGTAGGAGAACCTATTTGAGCTTTATTATTGAGAAATAAGGAACCTACTTCAATTTTGATATCTCCAGCATTACCCGTTGCTCCTTTATCAAGACTGCTAGCTACACTAGCGAAATTGGTCAACAATAGTTTATCTGCTTTAATGCTAATACTACCAGCGTTACCGCTTGCTCCTTGATCTACAGCAGTAGCAATACTTGCTAATCTATCAATACCAGTCAAATTATCTCTTTCAAGAGGCTTGCCAATTATTGTGGCTGTATTGCGAACCTCAAGATTAATATTACCAGCATTTTTATTCACTACATTTGAGCCATTAAGTGATGGTCTGCGTATAATAGCTAAAAGTTGTGAACCATCTTTGCTTAAAAAAGATCCAGTTTTTATATTGATTTCACCACCATCACCTATGGCATCAGAGCCAACATCACTAAAAATAATAGATTGATTAAGCAGTGAGACTGATTTATCAGCTTGAATTGTTACATTTCCAGCGTCTCCTTCTCCAAATGTACTAGCTGAAATTTGTCCACCAGATAAAGAAAGTGAATCAGTTTCAATATTTATATCACCACTTTTTCCAATGTTTCCTGTTCCTAATCTACTAAAAATTCCTGTGGATGCAAGTCTATCAGGATTCCCTACAAGTGAAATTAGATTATCGGCTTTGATAAATATATCACCTGCTTTTCCACTACCTAAAACACTAGTATCTACTTGAGAGTCACCACTTAGAGATATTGAATCTCCTTCTATCCTGATATCTCCATTCCCAATAGTATTTCCTGTTACAATACTTGTTATGAAACTACCATCCACACTCACAAAATCGTCAACTTTTACAGATATACTGCCAGTATTTTCCTGAGTCGCACCCACTGCTATAGAAGTGCGATCGCTCACTGTTAACGAGCGACCAAGAATGTCAATATTGTTGCTAAAAACTATTGCATTCTTCATTTTTACAGTATTATTTGCTTGTAGTTTTAAATTACCACCGATAGTAAACAACTGTCCTTGCAAATCTAAATTATCAGCGACCAGTGTCAAATTTTTTGGTGTTGTTCTCAAATTTCCACGATTAATAATATTCCCAGGTTGTGACCTCACTTGCTGAAAAAATAGTGTTCCTGGTGTTATTGAAAGTAAACTACTTTGTTGTGGTTGAGTAGCACTAAAAAAATCCTGTTCTGCAAATTGAATACCATCAGCAGTCGTCGCAACAAAAGAACCACCAATATCTAAACGCGCACCTTCCCCAAACACAATCCCATTGGGATTAATCAAAAACAAATTAGCATTAGAAGGATTTATATTACTACCATCAAACACGCGAGTACCCAATACACCCAATATTTCCGAACGACTACTCCCCGTCACCCGCGCTAAAATATTCTGTATCTCTGCACTAGGGGCAAAAAAGTATACTTCCCTTCCCACATCTACGTTAAATTCCCGAAAGCTATGGAACAGGTTAGAACCTCTTCTTGTTCCACCAGTAACTACATCTATATTGTTGAAACCTTCGACTCGTGAATTCTCGTTACCCAAGGTATCGTCAGGCACAGGAATATTTTGAGCAAAAACAGCATTCCCTAAAAAAACCAGCTTTAAGATAAAAGTGCTGAAGAATATTAGTAATTTTAAATACCTAAATTTATAAATCATATATTTATATAACCATCCATGTTTGATAACAATAGGACTTACGCACTCGTTACGAGAAGTTAGGTGTTTGGGATTGCTTCCTTGCGTCGCAATGACCGTGTTTACGTTGTCCGTGCGTAAGTCATGAACAAAACAGTACTTGTATTTAAGTATTTACACTGTAAATAATAAATATCAGTAATCTACCATAACTTGTATGATTTGTGTCAATTCTCAAAAGTTAAATTCGCACAAAAAGAATAATTTGTATTTACTCTATATGTGCCATCAGAAAAAAGAATTAATGAGAATATTTTTTATGCCTTTTGGCTCTTGTATTTTTCCATCATCAACTTTTGAGAAAGTTAGTATCTAAGGCAATCTACAAGAATCCCAACTTGGGTGCATCCCAGCTTTTATTATTCAATGAAATAATAAAGATTCAAGTGTCATTGCGAGGAGGAACGACGAAGCATAAGTCCTTCGGACACGCTACGCGGTAAGCGAAGCTATGCCGTAGGCTTTACGCAATGGTTGGGATTGCTTCGTTCCTCGCAATGACGGAAGATTATTATGCTTTGCAAAAGTGGGATGCTCTCTCTCAACTTCAGCAATTTTCTTCACACCTGAGATGTCTATATATACCTTTTTCACTTGAGTTAAATACAGACTTGTGAGATATATTTCTTTTACCATAAAAACTTTATCAACTTTCTTTGTATTTTATTGAATTGAAAAGTGCTATGTCTCAATAATTCACTACTAGAATGCCAATATTTAACTTATGGACTACAAATCTGTAATTAATCGTGCCTTTCTCAACAAAAATTGCAATGCAGTTTCTTTCCTGGAAATAATATTAGCTTGTGCTTTCATTCCTGCTTGAATTCTACATTGCTTGTGAGTGCGACCAAACATAAGGTTTTCTGGCTTCACCATCGCTTCAAAATAACTATTAGTAGTACCGGTATTACCACCAGAATTATTGTTTGGGGATGAAATCACATCTGGTGAAATCGTAGTAACCATACCTTTGAGGGTTCCATAATCTGGATAGGAACAAGCTTCTACCCGTAATTGTACCTTGTGACCCACTGCAACTTTTTTAACATCAGCAGGGGGAATCATTGCTTTAATAACTAAGGGGGAATTCTGGGGAATAATTTGCGCGATCGCTTGTCCTGGACGAACGACTTGACCAGGGTTACGGAGTTCCAGTTTAAGGATTATGCTGTCACTGGTGGCTCTAATTGTACTTTTTTGCAGTTGGGTTTTTAATTGTTGTAGTTCTTTGCTGGTTTGCTGGAGTTGGGCTTGGATTTCTAAACCTCGTTGAATTAACTGAAGTTTTTCCTTTTTTAAGGTAGCAATTGTGGCTTGACCCTTTGCTCGTTCTTGGGCAATTCTTTGGGTTGCGATCGCAACTGTTGCATTGGTAGGATTAAGAGCAGCTTGAGCAGATTTGCGTCTAGCGAATGCAATATCCACAGTTTTTTGTACAGATACAACTGCTGATTGATTCTGTTTGACAACTAATAATCTTTTTTCAAAGTCACTTTGAGAAACTGCACCGGACTTTACTAACTTTTCGTATCTGTTTGCTTCTATTTTGGCAAATTCTAAATCAGCTTGAGATTTTTGTAAATCAGCATGAGCTTTTTGTAATTGTGCTGATGCGGTTAAAAATTCACTTTGTGTATTAACTTGTTTGTTTTCATGTTCCCGTTGATTACGTGCTAAATCAGCTTTTGCGGCTGCAATTGCTCGATTAATTGATTGTTATTCAGCTAATATTTGCTTATTTAAAGATTGAATCTGTGCCTCTATTTGGACAATTTGCAGGTTAAGTTGTTGGACATTACCTTGCAATTGACTTTTTTTGATTTCCTGTTGTTTAAGGGTGTGGATATGAAAATATAACTACCATTTATGCCAATTAGGTTGTAGCTATTTGACAAGATGATTGCATAAATGTGCAATCTTGTATGTTCTCACGTAGAGGTGCAGAGAATTGATGTTTACTCCAGGCAAAAAAACCCGATTCATCCCGCATTTATGAAACACCCAATTTACTTATACCAAGTTGCTTTCAAAGATAGTATTTTGTCATTGCGACTGGAGCGGAGCGGAAGGAAGCAATCTCACCAACTCGAACTACTACAATAGAACGCAACTTAGTATTAACTACACTCTCGACTCAGTATTAGCTTCCCATTTGGTAATTTATACACCCCCGTCGGCTCAACAATCGGATCGCCTATTTTCCAGGGACGGCGACTAGTTACAGGGGGTAAAGGGCGAATCGAACCCGTAGAGTAATTGGAAAGCGGTGCGTCGTCAGGACGGATGGGAATACCACCTTTACCCGTGATAAAAAAGGTACTATTTTGATTGCCAGTACGAGCAATGCAACTATTAGCGATGAGGACGTTGGGGTCGATTTGATTGTTGGGTAATTCTGTCAAGCTCTCTTCAATAAATGTAATGTTTGGTACTCCTGTAATGGCTCCACTGACTGCACCGGAAGCGTTGACATCGACGCGGTTATTACCATCGAGTGCAGCTAAAGCATTTGTATCTGTGGTTGGAGGAGTAGAACGGAACAAAGAGCTGCTAAAAAAACCTGCGGTATTAAAGGTAATGTCGCCACCTTTTCCGTCGCGGGCAAAAGAAAGAATATCACTGTCACCAAGGGCAGTAATAGTATTGGCTGTGAGGGTAATGTTGCCACCTCCACCCTTGCCACTGAAGACGTTGGTACGGATATCGCTGTCGCCGAACAGACGGATACCTTTGGCGGTAATATTGATTATGCCACCAGAGGATGTAGTAGCAGTTGTGGAAATTGTACTGTTGTTTGCTCGTAAATTATTCCGGACATCAATGAAAATATCACCTGCATTACCAAATTTTGTCTGTGGATTGCTTTGCTCACTTCCACTATTACTACTAATACTGGCATTATTTTCTAAAAATGCAGAATCAACTTGAATGCGTACATCTCCACCTTTTCCTGCTCCCAGGGTATTTGCTATTATTTCTCCCCCATCTCTAACAAATAACTGCCCAGTATTAATATTTATATTTCCCGCATCTTTAGGACTGATAGTTAAAGCAGATAAACTACTTTGACGATTAGTCTGCTCTATTCCGAATTCCCTCGCAAAAGGGAAGTTGTCTATAAAAGCAATAGGACTGCCACTAATTTCGATAAAATCAGAAGCATTAATTTCCAAATCTCCACCTTTTCCTCTACCGATAGAAGAAGTAGATACAGTAGCTCCATCAAGAATTAATAATTTGCTAGTATTGAGCTTAATTTTCCCGGCATCCCCTGTGGAAAGTAAGGAAAAACTAACAATACCAGTATCAAGCCCACTCACTTCTATAGATTCTGTTGCATCAATATTTAAAGTCCCACCTTTGCCTCCATTTCTAATACGTAAAGCGTTGTTTTGTCGAGTTGTACTAGTAGAAACTTCGGCTCCTTCTCGGAGCGTTAACTTCTGAGTACGAATTTTTAAATTTCCAGCATCTCCCGTGCCATTTGTTCTTGCAGTCAAGCGACTGCGATTCCCTAAAACATCTATAGACTGTGTTGCATTTACAGTTAAATTACCCGCTTGTCCTGCTAAACCATAAGTAGCAGTTGAAACTCTACCTCCATCATTCATCTTCAATTTTTGGGTGTTAATGGTCAAACTTCCGCCAGGTGCTGGATTTATTCCTGTAGTGGTACTTAATAATCTACCAGTTTCTGCAACTATACTACTAAAAAATGTACTATCTTCATCTTCTTTTAAAAAGCCATTGACTTCCACGGAATCTGTTGCATTGATAATCAAATTTCCGCCTTTTCCTTCACCCCATAATCCAGAAGTTGATGCTGACGCTGTTCCTCCATTCAAAATACTTAGTTTTCCTGTATTAATTGTTAAGTCATTAGCGTCTGTACCTCCATTAGTAGCAGTAAATAAACCACTGGGACTTCCACTACCGTTTGTTCCGCTAATTTCTACAGATTCAGAAGCGTTCACAGTCAGAGTCCCACCTTTTCCTGTACTAAATCTACTGAATGTACCTGCTTGTATTTGCCCCCCGTCTTTAACAGTTAAGCGTTTTGTATTTATTAATAAATCTCCGCCTTTTCCAGTAGCATTTCTATTTACCTGACTAGCTATTTTACTTAAAAAAGTATCTGGAATTGTTCCTAGTACTTCTTCAAACAGACTAAAATCATTCTTATTACTTCCGATAACTTCTACCGATTCAGAAGCATTAATTGTGATATTACCTGCATTTCCTCTAGCATTAGTAGAAGCTGAAATTTCTCCACCGTTTCTCAGGCTAACAGTCTCTGCTTTAATATTTATATCTCCAGCTCTCCTCTCTCCAAGAGTTATAGTTGAAATGAAACCACCAGAAGGTAATATTCCGCCTATAACATCAAGTTTTTTAGTTTCGATATTTACATTACCAATACTACCATCAGCCTCAGCCGAAATAGAACCAATCGTTGAATCATCTACTACTACCGAATCGGTTGTACGAATATAAATTTCGCCTCCATCATTAGGAAGATTAGCACCAGTAGCAATTATAGAACCAAAATCTAAGAGCAATTGCTTGCCTTGGATTTGAATATTACCACCACTTTCACCACTTGCATTAACAAAGGCAAATCTTGATAATTTGATGTCACCAAAATTATTTACATTTTCATATCCTAGAGCCAAGCCTTTCTCAGTTTGATTGAAACTAACGGAACCTATTCCAGCAATACTACCTAATTCAACTCTTCCTGAAGGTGCTAGTGTTTGTCCGTCCTCTAAACTGACATTACCACCAACTAACAACAAACTCTTACCATCCAACACTTGCAAACCACTAATCGAGCGGTTAGCATCACCATTGAGAAAAACTCCTAGTACCGAATTTCTTGCTCTGGAACGGTTAACTATTTGTGCTTGATTGTTAACAGCATTAAAAAATAGTGCAGATGGATTCACCGCAAGTAAATTACTCCTTGTTGGTTCACTTGCGCTAAAAAATCCCGTTTCTCCCAAATTGATTCCATTCGCAGTTGTTGCTACAAACGAACCACCCAAATCCAAACTTGCATTTTCTCCAAATAAAATTCCATTGGGATTAATTAAAAACAAATTGGGACTAGATGTAACACCAGCATTATTGAAAATTCCCAAAGTTCCCAAAATTTCCGAGCGATTATTCCCCGTGACACGCGCTAAGATATTTTGAATATCATTACTAGGATTAAAGAAGTAAACTCCTCGTAACTCAGCAACATTAAATTCTGCAAAACTGTGAAATAAATTTGCACCACGAATAGCACCACCATCAATCACATCAACGGGAAAACCACCATTATCCAGAGGTACAGCTCTGGAAGGTTCCGCCCCAAGGGTATTATCGGGGGCGATATTACTACTTTGAGCAAAACATGGATTGATAGAAAATACCTGAAACGAAACTACACCCAGCAACCCAAACCAGTAAATACTCTTCACACCAATGTCCTCTCCTATACCTGGAAATCATACTAATATTAATAGCAAGGGCTTGTCGTAGCATATCGCTCCCAAGAAGTATTTTGTCATAAATGTGACATAACCCAGAGAGCGATCGCAGAAAAAATCCTTAACTTAGATGCATGGTAGAATTCGGGTTCATGAATTTCAAGTACAGTTTCGTTGATATATTTATTTCCATAGCCTAGACTCGAATCAACTTACAAGTCAGGAGAATTTTGAGCGATCGCCAATATATAAATGAGCAGCCCAATATTATATAATTGACATAACCCTTTCAGAAAGTGGAGACTTCGAGAAAGTAAAAAACCACATTGATTAATCTAAAATCCAAAATCTAAAATCTAAAATTGAATGACCCAAGCACCATCAAAATTAGTTACGTTTGACGAATTTATCGCCTGGTATCCCGATAATTCTAATGTACGCTACGAACTGCATAATGGGGTAATTGTTGAAATGCCGAAACCCAGGGGTAAACACGGGAATGTAGCAGGTTTTCTAGTAGAAGAACTAATTTTAAATATTATTCAAATAGGAAAACGGGGTATTTGGACTATTCCCAGAGAAGCTATTGTTAAGCCAAGTAGTGAAAAATCTGGTTACGAACCTGACATCATTGTTTTAAATCAAGAAACTATCACCAGGGAACCACGCTGGGAAAGTGAATCAATAATTGAAAATGCCAGTTCGGTTAAATTAATTGTTGAAGTTGTTTCTACAAATTGGCGAGATGATTATCATTTAAAATATGCAGATTATGAGGAAATGGGTATTCCTGAATATTGGATAGTAGACTATGCTGGCTTGGGAGGACGGGAGTTTATTGGTAATCCAAAACAACCAGCTATTTTTGTATGCGAACTTGTTGAAGGAGAATATGTAAAAACTTTATTTAGAGGCGAGAATTTAATTATTTCTCCAACCTTTCCCCAACTAAATTTGACTGCACAACAAGTTTTTAATGCTTCTTTGTAGTTTGCATAGATTTTCCTTCCCCGCCCCTGAAGCTCAATCCCCGTAGCGCGTAGCCTTCTATATTTTCAGCTTCGTTAGTGTGGGAATTATTTTGATTTAATTCGATAGTATTCATGGTTAACTTATCCTGATTATCCTGATTATTAGATATTTACCTAGTTGTTTTAAGAAAAGGCATCTGTTTAAAAGATGCCCTTGCCACAATCTCTCCTCCTTATTTCTGTAGCTATCTATTTTTTATTAGCAAGAAGATAGCGAAACAACCGATTAAATCTCCAGTCTGGAGGTTGCACGGGTATAATAGGTCGAATAATCACTCTTCCTATCTTCAAAACAGACCGTAATTTAGTGATCGCTTCAGGCGACAAACCATAGCTAATGCTATTATTACCGCCATTAATGGCAGCAGATTCTTGAGTAGAAATTTCCGAAAACAGAGGTTTTAATTCCTTCTTATTCATGCTTAATTACTCCATCAATTCGATTATTTAGAAAGGATAACAAAGAAAAATTAATGTAGGTTGGGTGGAACGGAGTGAAACCCAACAATACCAATTTCTTCGGGTGTTGGGTTTCGTTCCTCAAACGCCACTTCCTACAACGGAGGAAACCTCCGCAACGGAGTGGCTCCCCAACCTACGCCTAAATTCATAAAACTTCCAAGGTATTGCATAAAAATTGGGATGCTCCCTTAATAACTGCCTGTATTTAAACAATAAAATAATTAATCCTGAGACTCAGCTACCATTTGTGCCAATTCAGTGGCAATTATTAGACAAGATAATGGCATAAATCTGCAATCTCATATTTTCTCGAATAAACGTACTTAACTACACTCTCGACTCAGTATCAGTTTTCCATTTGGCAATTTATACACCCCTGTTGGCTCAACAATCGGATCGCCTATTTTCCAGGGACGGCGGCTAGTTGAGGTAGGTAAAGAGCGAATCGAACCCGTGGAGTAATTGGGAAGTGGTGCGTCGTCAGGACGGATGGAAATACCACCTTTACCCGTGATCAAAAATGTACTATTTTGATTGCTTGTGCGGGCAATGCAACTATTAGCGATGAGGGCGTTGGTGTCAATTTGATTGTCGGGTAAGTCGTCGAGGCTGTTTTGGATACTGCTATTGTCTGGAGTAGCCAGATTGATATTTCCCGGAACTCCTAATTCCGAACTGGCTGTAATATCGCTTTTATCAGTTTGCTGGGTGCGAGGTTCGATGCCAAAAATGCCTTGGGAGGTAATTTCAACGTTTCCACCAGTACCTGTGAAAGCATTGGCGGTGATGTCGCTGTTTTCTTTAGGTATAGCGACGATAAATTTTGAATTGATACCAATATTGCCACCATCGCCGCCTTTTTGTTCTGTACCTGCATTGGTGGTGATTTGGCTACCGCGACGCATAAGGAGTAAGTCACTGACTGTGAGGTTGATGTTACCACCGTCACCAGATGCAGATTCGGCGTTGAGTTTTCCTTGATTGTCTAGGGTAATTTTGGGGGAGTTGATTTCGATATCGCCTGTGATTCCAGAACCTGTGGAACTGACAAAAAAGCCACTGTTAGGACCAATATTGGCGACGCGGTTGGGAAAATTAGCAACTCGGTCATTGAAATTGGGGTCGTTACCACTAATAATTACTTTGTCAGTAGCGTTGACTGTAATTTTACCTGCACGTCCATTGCTTGAGGTAGTGGTGGTGAATTGTCCACCGTTGAGTGTTTCAAACACATTAGCGTTTACCGTAATATTGCCACCCCTATTGTTATTTTCAGTACGTGCATCGAATAAAGCCCCATTTCGTAACTTGAAGGAACCAGCATCAATAGTAATATTTCCCCCATTGCCTTCTGTGCCTGTATCCACTCTGCTTAAAATCCCACTGGAAAATCCATTTTTCTCCCCAGTAATATCAACTTCCCCTGTGACTTTCACGCTGACATTACCTGCATTTCCCCTACCTGCTGGTTGAGCATCAGATGCACCACGAGTAGTAGTTACTAGTTGACCCCCATCTCGTAGGGAGAGGTTTGCAGCATTGATATCAATATTGCCACCCTTACCCATACCCCCTGCTTCTACTGTACTGAAGATGGTAGCATTACCTACAAGGGAAACGTTATCTTTGGCACTCACCGTCACATTCCCTGCATTCCCCTGTCCTAAAGTTGAGGTTGCAAGTTGAGTGCCATCTTGTAACTTGAAGGAACCAGCATCAATGGTAATATTTCCTCCATTGCCTTCTGTACCTGTTTCCACACTGCTGAAAATCAAACTGGAAAATCCATTTTTCTCCCCAGCAATATCAACTTCCCCTGTAACTTTCACATTCACATTACCCGCATCCCCCCTACCTGCTGGTTGAGTATCAGATGCACTACGAGTAACAGTTACTAGTTGAGCGCCATCTTGTAGGAAGAGAGAAGCAGCATTGATATCAATATTACCACCCTTGCCCACACCCCCTGGTTCGACTGTAGTTAAGATGCCATTATCTGAAAGGAAAATGCTATCTTTTACAGTCACCGTCACATTCCCTGCATCCCCCTGTCCACTAGTTGAGGAAGTAAGTTGAGCGCCATCTTGTATAGAGAGGGAAGCAGCATTGATATCAATATTTCCACCTTTACCTACACTCCCTGCTTCTACTGTGCTAAATATGGAAGCATTACCTACAAAGGAAACGTTATCTTTTGCAGCTAGCGTCACATTCCCTGCATTCCCCTGTCCAAAAGTTGAGCTTTGAATTTTAGCGCCATCTCGTAACTTGAAGAAACCAGCATCAATGGTAATATTACCTCCATTACCTTGTGTACCTGTTTCCACTCTGCTGAAAATCCCATTTCTCACACCAGCAATATTAACTTCCCCCGTAACTTTCACATTCACATTACCCGCATCCCCCCTACCTGGTGGTTGGGTATTAGATGCACCACGAGTAACAGTTACTAGTTGAGCACCATCTCCTATTGTCAGGGAAGCACCATTGATACCAATATTGCCACCCTTACCTACACCCCCTGCTCCCACTGTACTGAAGATGGAAGCATTATCTGCAAGGGAAATGTCATCTTTGACAGTGATCGTTACATTCCCTGCATCCCCTTGTCCAAAAGTTGAGGCCCTAATTATAGCACCATCTTGCAACTTGAAGGAACCAGCATCAATGATAATATTTCCTCCATTGCCTTCTGTACCTGTATCCACACTGCTGATAATCCCACTGGAAAATCCATTTCTCACACCAGCAATATCAACTTCCCCTGTTACTTTCACATTGACATTACCTGCATCTCCCTTACCTCCTGGCTGAGTATCAGTTCGTATTTGAGCACCATCTCGTAGGGAGAAGGTTGCAGCATTGATATCAATCTTGCCACCCTTACTTATACCCCCTGCTTGCACCGTGCTTAAAATATCACTAAAATCGAGGAAAACAGTATCTTTTGCACTCACCGTCACATTCCCCGCATTTCCTCCAGTTGATGACTGAGTACTGGTTTGGAATCGAGCACCATCTAGTAGAAATACAGAAGCAGCATTGATATCAATATTGCCACTAGATGCACTCCTTGCACCACTGATAATGGTTGCATTAGAGACAAAAACTCTATTAGATGCTTGTATCAAAACATCGCCACCATTTCCCAATCCCGCAGAATTCCCAAACACAGTTGCACGATTTTTGACAATTAAATTGCCAGTTTCTACTTTTAATTCTCCTGCATTCCCAGAACTTCCAAAACTAGTTCCGGTATATAAGCCACTCTCAAATATACCTCTACCTGATAATTCCACTGAATCAAAAGCCTTAACAGTCAGATTCCCACCATTACCTGAAGATGCAATATAAGTTGATACATATGCTCCATCTGTAGTGGTTAACTTTCCGGTATTAACTGTCAAATTTCCAGAAGTACCCGCACCTTGAGATTCTGTTAGTAAACTACTAGCATAGTTACCATCTGCCGATTCTCCAATTAATTCTACTGACTCAGTTGCATTAACAGTAAAATCTCCTCCTGGTTTTGCTCCAGAGGTAATAGATAAAATTGACGAACCATCTTTTACAGAAAGTCCCCTGCTTTGCACTTGGATGGAACCTCCCCTCTCTCCGCTTGCATCAACTGAAGCTTTTTGGGAAAGTTGGATATCACCAAAATTTTCAATACCTGAATATCCCAAAGTCAAACCAGAATTATTTTGATTGATGCTAACTAAGCCGGGTTCAGCCACACTTCCTAATTCAATTCTTCCTGATTCAGCTTTGAGATTTCCACCTTCTAAAGCAATATCACCACCAACAAAGGCTAAAGTTTTCCCTGATTGAACTTGCAATGCTGGAACATCACCTCGAATTGTGGCAAATGTAGATGGATCGTAAGTTAAATTATGACCATTACCTCTTACAGTTATTTTTCCTGGATTTGAGCCAAATTGTAAACCAACCGGCACGCTAATTGTTAATAATGGTGTCTCTTGGTTATCAGTTGCGCTGAAAAAATTCCCATCAGCAAACTTGATACTGTCTGCTGTACTCCCTACAAACGAACCACGCACATCCAAACTGGCATTTTTACCAAAAACAATACCATTGGGATTAATCAAAAATAAATTTGGCTGAGAACTCCCAAAAGTACCTAGGGTTCCCAAAATATCAGAACGGTTATTTCCAGTCACTCGCGCCAAAATATTCTGTATTTCTGCATTGGGACTGAAAAAATACGCCCCTCTGCCCTCGCTGACATTAAATTCCCGAAAACTGTGGAACAAGTTAATCCCTCGTCGCGCTCCACCCCTAATCACTTCTACAGGTAATCCTTGAAAATTTTCAGTAACTTGGGAAGATTCATTCCCAAGGGTATTGTCAGGAACGATATTACTACTTTGAGCAAAACATGGATTTATAAAAGATACCTGAAACGAAGCTATACCCAGCAACCCAAACCAGTAAATACTCTTCACTCCAATGTCCTCCCCTATACCTGGAAATCATACTAATACTAATAGCAAGGCTTGTCGTGGGATATCGCTCCCAAGAAGTATTTTGTGATAAATTTGACACAAGAGAGCGATCGCGCAAGCCCTGATACCAAGTTGCGTTCTATCATAGTAGTTCGAGTCAATGAGATTGCTTCCTTCGTCGCAATGACTGGGTACTATCTTTGAATGCAACTTAGTATGACTTGTCAATTTGCGTTACTAAATCATGAGAAATTAGCCGATTTTATTTCTAAAATGAGACTTTGCCATTTCTTGAATCTGCTCAGGGGTTAAATCACGTCCTTCAGTGATCCGTAAACGATAATAATCTTTAAAAGAATTTCCGGCTGCATAAGCGATCGCTGCTACCATTGGAGGTTGAACTAACAATGCAACCCAGATATTTACACCGGGAATATACTTGAGTAAGCTAGTTCCAATGTAAGAAGCTGTTGCAACGCTTCCAACTCCAGTTGCGATCGCTTTACCCATATCCATTAGGGTATCCCAACTTAAGGTAACTCCATAAACTTCACCGATTGCAGCACCTAATTTGGCAAAAACTGCTCCAACTGCGATCGTATCAAAGGGAGGAGGTAATAAATTAGCAGCTAAAGCTCCGAATGTCCATCCACCAATAATTTCATCGGCTTGTCGATCCATAATGCATACATCTTCTGACCAAGACATAAATTTATCTCCTTATTTAATATTGTGAAAAATCAATTTGATGACTTTCCAATTTAGATAGCTATTGATCTTGATATTCAAATATAAAGGTAATAATTTTTAAATTCAGCGACGATTTATGCGAATTTAATTGTAATTATGTGCAAATTAAATGGCGAAAATCAGCAAGAGTTTTATTGTTTATCCGCTGATTATTTAATCACAAAAATAAGGGCGTAAAATATTACACCCTGACTACATTAAATAATAATATTAAACCTCATTTACGTTGAAATTTATAATTGTATAGCGTGAATTTGGGATTATTCACTTACCCTATCATGGCACATCTGATTAATCAGAAATTATAAGTTTCAACATGGATGAAGTTTAGCAATCCACACAAAATTTATTTACAGCGCACCAGGTAAGAATTTAGTTCTTAGATAGCGATCTATATCAATATTCCAAAGATTACCCAACAGATAAAACATCTGTCCTTCTTCATCGGTAACATAACCATCAGCAGCAATAAGACTGTAGGCAAAATCAAGCAAAGTTAATTTATCCTGTACGCCACTTAGGTCTTTAAAGATATTAGCAGCAAGCTTAAATTCATCATACATTCCTTGCCCATTGGTCAAAGCTAATGAATTTATAATTTGTCGAGGATTAAAGTTAATGTTGCCATAATTAGAAGTTAAAAAATCTTGAACAATTGCTAATTCTGTTTGGTCAACATCACCATCCACACAGGATAAGAAGTAAAGTATTTCAAAAGCAGCTTGGAATTTATTCATTTTACGCCTCTTGAATTTGATTGGGTTATGAAGTAAGAAAATCTACAATTATTGGTTGATTGTTTTGTATTCCAGGTTAATCTTTTGTATATGAAATTATTTGATTGATTAACCTGGAACTTGTCGATAATTAATTAACTCCTCTGTAAGTTCCACCATGACCATTGAATCTAATTGAATAAACCCGACAAAGATTCACACGGTTGATGTCATGGGTGCGATTGCTGTAAACCGCTTTAATATCGTAGAAACATTGATTACTAGAATTACTAAAACTAACCATTCCAGAACCACCACTAGTGATATCTTTATTCAAAATATTTCTTCCCCAATACCTTGAAGAAGCTGAAGAAACATGCAAACGAATAATTTCTAATTCGTTATTGTTCTTAACGAGAAAATTACGGCGATCGCTAGCTAAAGCGTTTTGTCCTGATAGCGATATAATTGGGAAAGTAATCGCTGCTGTTATTAATGTATTGCGAAGTAAATTAGACAACATAATCAACCTCTAGTTTTTAGTCACATTACATGAAAAAACACAGTTAACTTCGAGCTTTATTACCACTTAAAAATCAATAATTTATTCCATAAAGCTTGAAAAGCTGGATAGTTTGTCTGTGTTGTTATTAATACAATACGAAATTACAACAAGCATTAAAACTAATATTTGTGCCAATTCTTTTGCATGTTTTACCATATTTACTTGCATTCATCAGACTTGGTATTGGCAGAAAACTGCATAAGCATTGACAAATCAATGAGATTTTATATGATGTCCGGCAAATCACCTATAATATGTCCGCAGCGTAAAGTATCTGTAGGGTGCGTTATGACTTTAGTCTTTAGCGAAGCCATGCCCGTAGACGCGCAGCGGCTTGCCGCAGGCTAGGGCTATACGCACAAAACCCTTGCAGCATGGTGCCGTACTCTCGCCGATAACACACCCTACGTGTTTTTCAAAAATCAAATAGTAATCCTATAGAAGGGTTAACTACACTCTCGACTGAGTATCAGCTTCCCATTCGGTAATTTATATACCCCCGTCGGTTCCACAACTGGATCGCCAATTTTCCAAGGACGACGACTGTTTGCAGTAGATAAAGAGCGAATCGAACCCGTGGAGTAATTAGGAAGTGATGCATCATCGGGACGTATCGGGATACCACCTTTACCTGTGATGAAAAAGGTACTATTTTGGTTCGCTGTGCGGTTAATGCAACTATTGGCGATGAGGGTATTGGGATCGATTTGATTGTTGGGTAAATCTGTCAAGCTCTCTTCAATAAATGTAATATTTGGTACTCCTGTAATGGCTCCACTGACTGCACCGGAGGCGTTAACATCAACGCGACTATTACCATCGAGTGCAAATAAAGCATTTGCATCTGTTGTTGGAGGGGTGGGGCGGAACAAGGGTTGACTGAAGAAGCCTGCGGTGTTAAAGGTAATATCGCCACCTTTACCATTACCAGAGAAGGAGAAGATATCGCTGTCTTCAAGAGCTAGGATGGTATTGGCTGTGAGGTTAATGTTACCACCGCTACCTGTGCCAGCACGAACAAAAGTAGTAATATCACTATCCTCAAACAAGCGAATGTTTCCGGCTTTTACTTGAATATTACCTCCAGAAGACTGGGTAGAAACTGTAGAAATATCTCCTGTTTTCATGTTTAAGAGATTATCAACATTGATATTGATATTCCCTGCATTGCCATTTCTAAAAGCTCTAGCATTAATTTGACCGCCATTTTTGATGTCTAAAAAAGGAGTTGTAACTTCAATATCTCCGGCTTTACTTGCGCTAGCTGTTTCAGAAGTAAGTCTAGCACCATTATTTATCAAAATAGAACCTGCTTTGATAGTTATATTTCCACCTTTTCCTCCAACCTCTGACCTTGTACTGCTAAGAATTCCACTAGTTACTCCATTTTTGTCACGACCATCAAAAACAGCTTCTTTACTAATATTGATATCAATATTTCCTGCATTTCCTAGCGCTGCTTGAAGGTTCTCTGTCCCTTTCACTACGGGTATACCAACACTACTCAGTAATTGAGAACCGCTTGTGATCGAAAGTGAAGCTGCTTTCAGGCTAATGTTTCCACTGTTACCATTACCTCCTTGTACTACTCCACTTGAAATTACAGAATTACCACTGAGTTTGACATTATCAGTTGCTTCAACAAAAATATTTCCAGCATTGCCTTCTCCACCAGTTACAGTAGTAATTGCTGCTTCTTTAGCTATCTTTAGATTTCGTACTTTGACATCAATATTTCCAGCTTCACCTATAGCAGATGTATCTAGTGTACTTCTTACCTGTGCATTTCTCGCCGCTATAGAAAAGTCCCCTGCTGTAATTTTAATATTTCCTGCTTTACCCTCTGCACCATTAGCAACAGAGGTAATAATACCTTGAACAACATCTGTATTATTTCCTGTAATTTTTAAATCACCACTAAGATTAATATTAATATTTCCAGACTTACCCCTTCCAGGATCTAAATTTCCAGAAGCACCGCGAACAATAGTTTGTATTACAGAACTGTCAACAGATAATAATTCAGCATTTATTTTAATTTCATCACCATTTCCAACTGCTCCAGAATTAATACTACCGAAAATTGCAGCACTATTGGTCAGTGAAATGTCGTTATCAGTCTCGATAGATATTTTGCCAGTATTTCCTCTACCAAATGTACTGTTACTTATAAAAGCACCATTTAGAGATAAGGAACCAGTCAGGATGGTGATATTTCCAGTTTTACCAATTCCAGTGTTACCAAGATTGTTAGCAATTGCTGTAGTTGGAACGAAAGTAAACAGATTATTATTACCTGATAAAGAGATAGAATCATCAGCTTTAATAAATATATTACCAGTATCCCCTTGACCTTCAGAAATTGCAACTATTCGGGATTGATTATTAAGAGAAAGGGTTTTAGCTAATATATCAATATTGCCACTATTACCTTCAGCGTCTTGTATAGTAACGCTTGCAATAGAGCTATTATTTTTTAGAGAGATAGAATTATCAGCTTTAATAATTATATTACCAGTATTACCCTTACCGCTAGAGTTTGCAAATATAACAGAATCTCCACTTAATGCTACATTTTTCGCTTTAATACTAATTCCAGTAGTATTTCCAACGGCTTTTTCTTCAATATTGTTGAAAATCGAACTATTAGATTCAAGACTAACGATTTCATCTGCATTAATAGAAATTTGACCAGCATTACCTTGCCCAAAAGTACTGGCATCTATTAAAGCACCATCTCTTAAATAAATAGAATTTGCACTGACGGTAATATTACCTCCTTTTCCTGTAGCATTTGAGTTTAAATTACTTATAAGTGCAGCGTTAGAACCTGAAAGAGAAACTAGACCATTTGCTTGAATAAAGATATTACCACCACTTCCTGTTCCTCTTGTACTGGTAATTAAACTAGTGTTATTTCTCAGACTTATATCGCCATTTGCTAATAATGTAATATCACCACTATTCCCAGAGGCAGAATCAGTACGTATTTGACTTGTTAATGTGATATTACTACGCCCATCAAGGATAATTGAACCACCATTTCCTAAAAATTGTCCATTTATATCATCTGTCCGAATTGTCCCAACTTCAATATTTCCACCTGGCAAGACAGTGTTAGGCTTATATTGATTGCTCAAAAATACAGTTCCATTAGCTGCATTTTCAGTCAACATTCTGATTGAACCGATTTTAATATCAGCATTGGTTGCTGTATTGGAACTAACAGGATTTTCAAGAAGAGGAAAGGGAAAACCAGATACTTCTACAAACCTAGAAAAAAATTGATTATTGGGAAAATCATTTACTGGAATTGTAGGAACACCGACTTGATTTGCACCTATCCCAGCACGTATATCTAATGTAGGCTTCGCGCTACCATCAATAGGCAATATCGTTCCATTCGATAGAGTAACATTCTCAGCAATAAAGTTTTCTCCAGATACACCTGTTTCTGGTCTGGTAATAACTATTGAACCAGGAACAGTGACACTACCTCCAGCAAAAATATGTAGAGAAGCTCCCAAGTAGTTATTAAAACTCACATCCCCCAAAGAGCGAATGATCGGATCGTAGGGACTAAATAAATTCCCCAAACTCCCGTCCAACTGCTCAATCCGAAAATTTCCCCCACTCCAATATTTTGCATCTCCACCAACTTGGTTTGCACTCCGCAATATCATGTTCCCACGAGAAAACAAACCACTATCAGGATGACTTAAAGCAAAAATATCTACGTTTTGATTTCCCTGTAGTAAAAATTGACCTTTCGCAGCAGCAATAAAAGGATTATCAATACTGTCTCTTACCCTTACCGTATCAGTTGCTTGCAAGTTCAAATTCCCCCCTGCAAACAACTGTCCCTGCAAATTTAAATTATTACCCGCGAGAGTTAAATCTTTACCAACCTCTAAATTTCCCCGATTGACAATATTTCCCGACTGTGAGGCTACCTGATTAAAAAATAACGCTCCTGGGGCTATTGAAAGCAAACTACTCTGCTGTGGTTGAGTGGCACTAAAATTCCCCTGTTCTCCAAACCGAATACCATCAGCAGTCGTCGCTACAAACGAACCCTGAATATCTAAACTCGCATTCTCCCCAAATACAATCCCGTTGGGATTAATGAAATACAAGTTCGCACCACCTAGTACCCCCAATTTACCCAAAATATTGGAGGGATTATTACCAGTAACGCGAGACAGAATATCGGTTATCCCGTCTGGGTTGGCAAAATATACACCTCTACCTTCACCAATACTAAACTCTTGAAAACTGTGAAATAAATTCGTTCCTCGAACCGCACCACCATCGACGCGCTGATTGAGGCTATCAATCGAGTTAATAATCGAATTTTCTCTACCCAAAGTTGTATCGGATTGTACTTGAGCAAAAACGCCATTGCTCCAAAATGATACCGAAGGAATTAGACTGAGCGCCAGTCCCCATCTCCAAACCGAACCAAGCAAGCTATTCTTCAGCATGGTATGAAACTCTCATCTCTATATGATTTCAGCATTGTGAACTCTAAGCAAAATACCATACGTAAAATCACTGAGTAAAATTATCACAAAAATATTTATATTTCTTGCCAAAATTCTCAAAAGTCGGTATATGAATCAGTAGGTATAAATTTTCTGTTAACACTTGTTTACAAAAACTTTATTTAATCTTAACAATTCTTTGTCAAAATATTACAACTTTTATGATGCAAAAGATATATAGCAAACTTCGTATACCGCGTTTTCTAGGAATACTCTTCTTGTGCAGCCTGACCTTGTGTTTGTGCTTAGGCAATATAAATCTTACAAATCAACTTTCTATCGCCGAACAACCAGTTAACGCCCAAACCTCAAATCTGAGACAACTAGTACAACAAGGTGTAGAAAGCTACCAAAGAGGTAATTTTACGGATGCGATCGCATTGTGGGAAAAGGCTTTAAAGGAGAAGATCAAAAATCCAGAGGATGAGGTAATTATCAGGGAAAATTTAGCGAGAACCTATCAGCAGATAGGGAAAATGCAGAAGTCGGTGGAGAGTTGGGATGGAGCGATCGCTCATTATCTCCAAGTTGGTAATATAAAAATGCTGGGGCGTTCCAAGGCTGAACAGGCGCAGGTTTACAATAGTATCGGGCAATCGGAGAAGGCTTTAAATCTTTTGTGTAACCCTAGTACTAGAACTACAAATAGTATTGGGACTAAAAATTGTGCTGATGATAGTGCGTTAAAAATCGCTCGTAGCGGTAAAGATATAGAGGGAGAAATTACAGCTTTAGGAATTTTAGGGGATACCTATAGGTTGCGGGGAAATTACGATGAAGCGTTTAAAAGACTCCAGCAAAGTTTAGAATTAGCTGACAAACAAAATAAACTCAATTATATTGCTTCCATTAATCATAGTTTAGGGAACGCTTATAATAGTCTGGCTTTATTGAATTATAATCGTGCTGATTTAGCAAAAGAAGGAGCTGATATAGACAAAGCAGAGTCAGGTTTTATTAAGAAAGCGAGAGAAAAAGATCATGATGCAATTAACTCTTTGGAAAGTAGTCTGAAATCAGCAAAAGAACAGAAGGATTATCAACGAGAAGTACAGATTTTACAAACACTTATTCCTATTTACTACCGTGATAGTAAGATTAATCAAGCGACAAAAAGTTTACAACAAGCAATTAATTTATTGAATGAGTTACCAGAAAATCAAACTAGGGTTTATGCAACGGTAAATTTAGCTAGATTTCTCCAAAGTACAACTAAAGATGGGAGGTTAGCTCAGAAATTTAAATGTGTGGAATCGGGAAACTCAACCCAAGCTGAAAGCTTACTCAAGCAAGCTGTAGCAATTTCCCAGAAAATTGGGAATTACCGTGCAGAGTCATTTGCACAAGGACAATTGGGACATCTTTATGAATGTCGCGGAGAATATTCTCAAGCACTAAATATTACCAAAAAAGCTCGATTAGCAGCAGAGCAGGGTTTAAATGCTGGTGATAGTTTATATTTATGGGAATGGCAAACTGGTCGTATTTTCAAAAAACAGAAGAACATCCCTAAACAGAAGAAAATCCTTGAAGCGATTAAGGCTTACGAAAAATCTTTAAATACATTAGATAGCATTCGTCAAGATATTCTTACGGCTAATCGAGATATTCAGTTTGATTTTCGGGATACTATCGAACCGATTTACCGCGATTTAGTGGAAATGAGGTTGAATTTGGAAAAGCCGTCACAGAGATCAAGTAAATCATTGACTGTAGCTAAAAATAATCCGAAAAATAAATCAAAAACAAATAATTTTGACTCAATTATGAAAGCCATTGATGGTTTGAGATTAGCAGAATTACAAAACTTTTTTGGGAATAATTGTAATATTAATGATTTTATTCAAGAAGACAGAAAAGCATCTCAAGTACCAGATGATAAAACTGCTGTAATTAGTACAGTAATTTATGATGATAAGACAGCAGTAATTTTAATTTTACCACAACAAATTAATAAATATAAATGGTATAAGGTGAAGAGAAAAAAATTAAATGAAAATATAAATAATTTTCGTAAAAGCTTACAAACTGTGAGTGAAGATTACAATATTGAAATCAGCAAAGATATCTATAATTGGATGATTGCACCTTTTCAAGCTGAGTTGGATTCTGCTGGAGTTAACAAGCTGGTATTTATCCATGATGGTATTTTACGCAGCGTACCCATGTCTGCATTGCATGACGGGAAACAGTTTTTGATTGAAAAATATGCGATCGCAACTACCCCCAGCTTAAAGTTAACCGATCCAAAACCTCTAAATCGGCAAAATTTGCGCGTACTTGCTTTAGGTATGAGTCAAAAAGCAGAAGTGAATGGCAAACTATTTAGACCACTTGATGGTGTAATACAAGAAGTTAAGCAAGTGCTCGAAAAAATTTCTGGGAAGAAGTTAGTTGATAGAGAATTAACTAAGAAAAATATAAAGCAGGAACTGAGGAAAGAAGTTTATTCAATTTTACATATTGCAACCCACGGGAAATTTGGCACGGAACCAGAAAAGACATTTATCGTGATGGGTAAAAATGATGGAGATAAAGGTGACAATAAAATCCTCAAATTCAATGAATTAGACAAACTAATACGTAAGATTTCTCTTAACAGAGAACCATTAGAAATGCTTACTTTAACCGCCTGCGAAACAGCAACAGGAAATAATCGTTCTGCATTGGGGTTAGCAGGTATTGCAGTTCAAGCAGGAGCAAAAACCGCTATAGCTTCTTTGTGGTCTTTAGGAGATGAGGTTGCAGTTATATTCGCAAATGACTTCTATCAAAAATTAAATTCCCATCCAAACATGAGTAAAGCAGAAGTTTTACAAGCTGTACAAAAAAGTTTTCTACAAAAAGGAACAACAGCGAATGAGGACTATAAGCACCCCGGTTATTGGTCACCTTTAGTTATGGTTGGAAATTGGATGTAATACCAGTTTTAAAATTTTAAATACAAACCCAATCTCCAATTTAAAATTTCAAACAATATCCGTAGTGGGAGCATCTTGCTCCCTTTATATCAAGCGGGCTTTCCGGCCCGCACTACATTTAACATTTGGAACTCTCCACGGCGAACCCTTACTGAGCTTGGAATGGGGGTTACGATTTTTTCTTCAATGAACTGTATTGAGTTATCATCTCGATTTTGATAATTTTTCCAGCTCTAAAGCCTGTGTCGCGAGATATTTTTTTAATTTTTTACTAGAAACTTCACTGGCGGCTTGTGCTTCTAATTTGCTCAATTTATTTAGCATTTGCAACTTAAAAGCTTGACCTTGAGGTTTTCCTGAAACCTCCGCGTAAGCATCATACCATAATCTAGCATCTGCATATATTTGAGCTTGTTTTAGCATACTCTTAGCTTGACTAATTTGACTTGCCAAACCCGGAGATTTAGGTACAATTTTTATGACAGCTTCAGCAAAAATATTATTAATGGGATTATTGCGATCGCACAATAATGATATTTGCCAAAGATAAGTTTTCCCTGTTTCAAAAGTAAATTTTTCTGGAGGTGGAGAAAACTTCATCATCTTTCCTGGTTCGCTATCTAGCTCAAAGCTTTTGAGTTTTTTACCTCTTGCATTATCAACATACTCGAAAATACTAAATTTCATTTTACTTGCCTTAGTTGTTGGTAAAAACCAAGCAAATATAGGTTGTGTAGAAGTAGTCTGTCCAATATGACCAACAGGAGCAAGTAAGGTTAAATTTGATGTTGTATCTTGCAAGCAGAAACCATTTCTAGTGGCATGGGAAGTAGTTGTTCGAGGACGTGATGGTTTTTTTGGTGGTTTATAAGAAGCTAATGCCGCATTAGCTATAAATATGCTGCAAAGAACCGTGACTACAAGTAGTTTTTTCATTTGGTTTGAGTTGAATGCAAATTTTTCTTTCATGACTTTATTTTTAGTAGTTAAAGGTTGATTTTTTTATTAATTTGATAATATATTAGTACAGATTTTTAAATTATGAGTATATTTTATATATCTATGTATCTTTATAGTTATTATAGAATAATAAATGTATTCTAATAATAGACTCAGAATACCCAAAATATTATTCATGTGGGTAATGAAACCCACTATTGATTTAAGGAATACAACCAGTTCCACCATTATTCAAACAACCCAACAAGGTTTGTGTTCGATTAATAAGTGCATCAACCCTGGGAATGATTTCTTGTGCATTACTAGTTGCAATCATTCTATCTTTAATAAAACTAGCTTCCTGTGGATTTGCTCCTAAAGCATTCATAACTATTGCAATAGATCGATTATTTACGGGAAGGGGTTTTCCTTTTTTTTGGTAGTAAGCACGAGCAATTTCTTCAATTTTTCTTGCTAATTGCTTTTGTCTGGGTGTGTAAGAATCCCAATGTTGTATTTGTGCTGGAGTAGCAGCAATACTACCACGAAGATAATAATCTGATAATGCATCTGCATTCGCTTGTAAAGGAGTAAAAGATAGACTGATGAAACTCGTCGTGCAAGCTAATAATAATTTCCTAAAAAGCATAAGTATAATCTCCAAATACTTGATTGAAGTTAGATTGTATCTTTCTCTCGATACTTTATATATTAAATTAACTATCTATATACCGCTTTCATGATTTGTGCCATTTTTATTGCATAAATCTGCATGACTAAATTTTATTTTTTATTCGTACATAAAAAATGTAGAGATATTTTGCTCAAACACCTCTACCTACAACTAAGCTTATTCACAATATTTAGCTGATTAGTCGCCAAAATTTTAATTTTCTAGCATCCCAAATAATTTGGTAAACTGTCCCCTTTGGAGAATTTGCAAAACGTTGAAATTTACCTCTTAATTGCTTGGCTAAATTGTATGCTTGCTTTGTCCCGAAGCCTTGATGTTCCTGGTTTAACTCTTGAATACCGCAACCATTATCGCTGACTCGAATTACATTCACACCCTGTTCTTGCTTACAAATAACATCTAATCGAGTAATTCCCTGTGCATACTTTCCTGCGTTAGTTAATCCCTCTTCTAGAAAACGACATAATCCCCGCTTATGCTCAACGCTCAAATTACGCTCATCAAGTTGTTGAAAATCCACTACTTTAATTTTGAGAGTCTGAAAT
>JAAUYI010064452.1_pt1 | contig 30311 bp, 24 predicted proteins | sample 7278041 | NCBI WGS metagenome assembly JAAUYI01 (sample SAMN14350216, study PRJNA611818) | marine sediment metagenome | isolation source: surface marine sediment (0.6m) | place: French Polynesia: Moorea | collected 2018-08
ATAGAGACCACCTAATTGCATCAACTCCTCATGGGAACCACTTTCGGTAATAGAGCCATTATCCATGACATAAATGCGATCGGCCATTTTTACTGTAGATAAACGATGACTAATTAAAATAGCAGCTTGGTGTTTAATTAGTTGACGAAACTGTTCAAACACCTCATATTCTGCCTTCGGGTCCATAGCACTAGTAGGTTCATCCAGAACTATTACCTGGGAGTCCCGCAAAAATGCCCTTGCCAAAGCGATTTTTTGCCACTGACCAATACTCAGTTCTTCTCCTTGGTCAAATAATTTACCTAAAATTGTCTGATATCCCTGAGGTAACTTAGTAATCACGTCATCAGCACCAGAGCTACGAGCCGCACTAAATATGGCTTCAGCCTCCGGAGCTAGCTCAGTATTGCCTAACCAAATATTTTCTTGTGCTGTAAAATTATACTTCGCATAATCCTGAAAAATTACACTAATTTCTCGACGTAATTCAGCAATTTTAAAGTTCCGCAGGTCAATTCCATCAATCGCAATTTTACCCGCAGTTGGGTCATATAATCGACATAAAAGCTTAATTAGAGTGGTTTTACCTGAGCCATTTTCCCCAACTAAAGCCACCACCTCCCCTGGTTTAATTTTGAGGTTAATATCCTTCAGTGCTTGACGAGTGGTGGTAGAGTATTGAAAACTGACGCGATCGAAAACAATACCCCTATCCATAGGTTTGGGCACAGGTAGAGGATTTGAGGGATCGAGCAACTTTGGTTTCAGGTCGAGAAATTCGTAGAGATTAGCTAAAAATAAATTGTCTTCATATAGGGAAGATGCACTAGTCAACAAACCTTTGATATTGTTTTGTCCCCGTTGTAAAGCTTGGTGGTAAAGGACTAAATCCCCTAACCGAAGAATGCCATGAATCGCTTGATAGACAATGAAGGCATAAACACCAAAGATTAAAATTCCTGCTGTAGCTTCTGCAGCAAAGTTAGCTAAAGAACGTTTGGTAAAAATGGCAAGACTTTCTTTATATATCTGCCGTCGAATACGAAGATACCATTGGCTGAATAACTCACCCAAATCAAACAAGCGAATTTCCTTGGCAAATTGGTCTGACGTTAGCATCCAACCCAAATACATTGCTTGTCGTTGTGGTGGTGTCCATTTGCGCTGCCAATCATACATGATACGGCTATATTTTACCCGCACTACCATTGCAGGCAAAGCACCAACAAACAAGATACCGATAATTCCCCAATGCAGTGATAGTAGTAAGCCAATCATTGCTATTAAGGAAACTGCATTTTGACCAACTTGTGCTAAACGATTGAGGATTTGGGGAGGTCGATAGGGCGCTTCTTGCTGGGCACGTTGCAGAGCATCATAGTAGCGAGCATTTTCATAATATTCTAGGTCAGCTGCCACTGATTTGGTGTTGATAATACCCTGCATATAGTCTGTTACCCTTTGAGAATGGGCAGTAGTAACTAGCTCTGTCAAGGAGTTGCAAAGGGCATTTATTACAGTGATAAAACCCGCTATGGCAATTAAAAATAATACTTGATAAAAGGCTGCTGCTTTATCAGCATTGGTGAGGTTGGCAGCGACTGCATCGATAATTAGTTTTGTGAGGTAGATGGAGATAACGGGTAAAATGCCTTGGATGGTGAGCAAGACTACACGAGCCATAGTCCACCGGGGGCTACTTTGCCATACTAGCCGTAGTGCAGGTAACAGGCGTGAGGTTTGTTGGATTTTTTGTTTAATAGTTTTGCCTGCTTGCATTATTACAATATGTTATATACAGTGTTTTAAATTAACAGCTCTGTAATTATCGTAATGACCTAAAGATTATAGAATTAAATGTGGCAAGCTAAATCTTCTTCCAGCAATCGGGCTACTTCAGTTAACAATGCCAGAGAACGAGGTCGCTCAAGATAATTTATGGGTACACTATTCATGAGGTTGGTAAATTGTTTAAAAAGTGTTATTCCTCCTACACCTTGGACTAGTGGGTTAGCAATTCGAGCAATGTGAGAATTGGCAATTAAGTTAACTATTTTTTGTTGGGACTCAACGGGTTGAATTTTAGGAATTGAACCTTCAGTAAGTATGTAAAGGCATTTAAGTGGTAGGGGTTCTAGAACAAAATTATCTGAAGCAGAACAGGTACGCTTCTCATACCCATAAACAAGACGAGGCAATTTATCGGGATCTTTGCCCAAAGCAGCAACAGCAGCTTCTGGCCATAACTTAAACTGTGGGAACCCAGGAAAAACTATGGGAGTATTTGTAGTATTTTTAATATCTATAGCAATTACATCATCTGCTATCAGTCTATGTCCCCGACTATATAAAGTTGCTGCCATTGTTGATTTACCCATTCCCTTCTTGCCGAGGAAAGAGACAGCTGCGCCATTAATTTCAACAGTACTGGCATGCATCACCAGAAACCCTCGTTGATGAAGTAATACGGCTAAAAGCATCCCTAAAATAGGAAAACGAATCAATTCCTCTTCCATCCCTGGAAATGTCTCAAAGATAATTTCCTTACCATTACGTACCAAAAATGTGACCTTCTGATCCCAAGCAAAATATACTTCTTCTCCACTCACATGAAAGCGATATATTCCCATGTCTGTTTCTGCTTGAGAACGTTCGATTTCTCCTCGCTGGATAACTAAATCTGCGTTTTTCTCAACAGAAGTTACAAGTTCTGGTAGAGGTATGACAGATTGAATAACTAAACCGTAAGCATTATAAAAGTACATTTTGTTTGACAATAAATAGGATAAAATTTATAAACAATACTTTTTTTCAGTCGCAATGCTATGATTACGCCTAACATAATCAGCGCATAAAAGTATTATCAAAAAAACAAATTTTTGATCGATAAAGTATTAAATTATTCATAGCTAATACGAAGAATATGACATTGTTTCTAAACTTTCATTGCTTATATTACATATGTTTTTCAAGTCAAGGAAAAGTTTAAGGATAAAAAATATTTACCCTTGAACTTTTTTCCTGACTTATATAGGAATCATACTTGATTCTTGCCACCTATACTGAGAAAGAAACCTTTATACGGTAAGCTCTTACCTAATTTGGTTTTTCAAAATCAAATACTAGTCCTATACAAAAATCCTAATTAACTACTGATAAAAGGAAAAGCACTGTTATCGTTCACGGTTCCACTTGGTGAATCTGAGTTTTGTTGATTACCTTGTAGAGTAATCTCCTCAATATCTCCATGGACTATCAGTTGGGGTTTTACATAGCTCTTTTTGTTCATGGTTTTTGTCTCCATTTAGTTTGGTTTGGTACGGCTTATGAGAAGCCGTTGCGTATTCAATTTGCACACTTGAGAGGGTTTTCTGTTTTCCTGTTTTATTTCAGTTTCGGTTATACAAATTGAACAACGAGCGACCTTCGTAAGCAGTATTAATAACAATTTCAATTCACTTGACTTGTTATATATTCTTCTTTAGCTTGCAGGGAATCGTCGGATGCTTTAATACCGGTAATTTGTAGCCACATACTCAATGACAAAACGTTCCAAATAATTACCGTTTCGTTTTCTAGTGCTTCTCCAGATACAAATCGGTGGTATGCCTCCTGTAAAGCGTTTATATCGACGTATGTCTTAATCTGCTCTGGATTGTTGAGAATTAGCTCATCTAAGCGTTCTCGCTCAAACAATAACAGCCCGCGATCCAAACTTAATCTATGGTCAGTTTTACTGCCGCGCCATTGTACTTCTTGAGGGAGAATGCCCTCCATGGCACGACGCATTACCATTCGCCCCCAGCCTTGATTTCGTTTCTGTTCTGGGGGTAGAGATAGACAAAATTCTACTAATCGCTTATCCCAGAAGGGAAATCTAAGTTCCACTGAGAATGCTCCAGCAGCACTGTTAAGTTTCTCAAGTGTGTTTTGGATTGCCGGATCTGTTAAATTACGGTAGTGCTTTTCCCTTTCAGTTTTTGGCTGAACAGATACGGTTTTTTTACGTTCTAATAAACCATGACGTTCGATAAAGCTGGGATTTAGGATACTACTCCATGCCGATCGCTTAACAGAAGGCTGAGGTTTTCGCAGTACTCGTCGAAGCAGCCCTAAATAAATTCGTCGAAGTACTCTGAGTATCAAAAATCTGGATATGAGGGGATTAATTCCGTATATTTGTACCCAAGCCCAGAAAGGCTCTAACCATGGCTGACCCAAATGTTTTGTCCATGCTCTGACCTCTGAAGCAAGGGTAAGCCAGCGTCCGGCGCACGCTAGTTCAATTAAGTACCCTGTGCCATGAGATACGGTGCTGTCGCCATCATATCCATCTAGTAAGACACGAACTCCTTGCTCTTGGGCAGATTTATACTGACACCAAGTAGCATACAAATTACCCAGTCCCTGAACTTCATCCTGATGCCAAAGAACGCGATTGAGATCGACTAAGGGACTGATTTGGTTAATATTTAACCGGTGAGTTTCAAGATTACCTTGGTTTAAGACTACATCTTGGTAAAAGCTTTCATCACACTCAGTCACCTGTTCATTAATGTTTGAAAATGTGTGTAAATTACACTGGTTATTTTCTAAGGCTAATTGTCTTGCTACGCAGGTGATGGAAGAAGAGTCTAGTCCCCCGCTTAACATAGAACCAACAGGAAAAGCACTACGCATTCGGCATCGCACAGCTTCAGTAAAAATCTTCCGAAAAGCTTCCGCATACTCTTCATTTGAGCCTAATTGTAGCTCGCGAGTGGGGTCAAGAGACCAATAAGATTTCAAAAATTTACCTTCACGATTGACCGTCATACTATGTGCAGACGGAAGACGTTGGATATCTCGGTAGAAAGTTATTGTCGCATCGCTAATTGCTGATGCTAAATGTTCTGCCACTCTTGTTTCATGAAGCCGCTGCGGAACTTCAGGTAAGCACATTAGGGCTTTAATTTCAGTGGCAAAAGCAAAAGTCTGTTCAGACTGATAGTAGTAAAAAGGCTTAACTCCAAAATGGTCTCTGGCACAGAATAATTGCTGTTTATGAGCATCCCAAATTGCAAAGGCAAAATCACCTAATAACTTATCTGGACACTGTTCTCCCCATTTTTCATATGCTGCCAATATCAATTGACTATCTGTAATTTTCTCTGCTGGACGATCATTTAATTCTAGGGCAGAGATCAACTCATCTCGATTATCTATACGAGCATCTGCTGTGATTACTAAATCACCAGTCTGACTTACTAAAGGCAACTTTTCTAGTAAAGATTCTGGTGTAGTCCATAACATCCGATGCCCTAAACCTATAGACTTAGAACACCAAACATCAGCTCCATCAGGACCTCGGTGAGCTAAAATATCTACCATGGACCCTAGCTGTTCAGACTCGACTGGACGACCATCAAGATTATAGATACCAACAATTCCACTCATAATCTATATCTCTGCGAAAGAAGGCATGGGAGTAAAGCGGGAAAGGTCTTGAAGATTACCTATTACCACTTTTCCTTGATACTCAATCCAAGCATGTGCCTCTAACTTTCCTTCTTCTCCCTTGGCTACACCAATTCGGAGTTCAGGGAAATAGCCATACCGATTCATAAGTATCTGTGTAGTTAAAGCACGCGCTAGGCACTTTGCCCCACCTGGCATATACCGACTACTTACATTTACAGCCCTAATGATTTTATTCAAGTCTTTTTTATAAAAATTTTGACTTGGATTTAAGGGCTGGCTAACTTTACTTAGTAGTTGACGTAAGCTTTTAAATGGTAGTAGCCATAAACCGAATCTGATCGAAAGGAGTAATAAAAAGGTGTTAATTAGAAGTAGGCGATCGCTCTTTTCTAGTCGAAAAAACTTATACAACCATTTCATTTTTAACCTCGATCAATCCTTTAGCTTCTAGCTCCTGAAGTAATGCTAATACATCACTTTCGCACTGTTCAGACTCAACTTCATATTCTTCTAAAATGGCATTTTTGATTTCTTCTACAGTCTTAGATTGTTGAATCAAATTCCAGATACTAGCACCTACCGGATTAAGACCATAGTATATTCCAGTACTCAGTTGTAGAATAACCGCTTCCCCTGCTAAATCAGATGATATTTGTTTTTTAGCGACTACAACCACTGCTTTGTTTGTTAACATTTCTTTTAACTAGTAATAACATTTACATAAATATATCGTGAATTTACTGTCTTGTGTCTGCGATCACAGTTTCTTTATAAAAGGATTAAGATTACAATAAATTACAGCCAGATAATATTACTCAATTAAAATATTGGTGGGCTAAAATTAAATATTTCTAGCTCTATTTTGCACTAATAATCTAATTGGTCGGAGGAAATAATAGAGAAAATAAACAGAACGAGGTAAGAGGAAAAAATCTCGATCTTTTGCAGTTGGTTTAAATAACCTCTTGATTGGGCGAAAAGTGTAAGTAATTAGACATTTGAGACTATATTTAAACTTATCTTCCAGGCGTTCCATAGCCTGGAAATGGAAGGTAAAACTTTTAAGGGTATATTCTCTTTGAGATGGATATTTAGTTTCACCTCGAATGCGTTGATTTACTTGTATCGCCAAGGCTGGAATTTGTGCATCGGCATCAATTTTTGTATGGACTGATTCTGGTAAATTTGTTCCCAGAATATCGCTGGCTAAAAAGCAGCCCAGTAAAAGCATCCGCTCAACACCCAGTGTTTTTGCTTGTGGAAGTAATTCTTCCCAATGTATATCCTCTTTTTGCAGCAGTTCAGCAATATCACATATCCATCCCAACTTTTCCCAAAAGCTCTTAGTTCCATGAATACACAGGTAGAGGAGTAAATCTTCTGGTCGAAAACTGAGTACTGTCTTGCCAAGTAGAGATACTGGTTGCAAATGCTCCCAGAAATAATTTAAATCAGCAGATAAAGTAAATAAGTATCCCGCAATAAGTCTACTGTGTAGGTCTATATGTACCATATTGTCATTGCGTGTCAGTGGATACTCACCCCAGTCCTTCCTGACAGCAACTTCTTGGGCTTCTGTCAAAAACCACCAACCTGTAGAGTGATATCCTTGAGACTTTAATAAGTCTTTAGCTTTGAGAAAGTCTTCCTCGCGCACCAGGATATCTAAATCGCAGTATGTTCGTAGTGATAGATTACCGTAGGCTTGGGCAGCAAGGATTGGTCCTTTGAAGGGGATAGCTGAAATACCATTAGCCTCAAATAAATTCAAGAGTTTGAGTAGTTCGTGGCTCAGGAATAAGTTTTGGGCAGTATTGGTGTGAAAAATTGTCTGCAACTGAGACAAGACAGTTTGAGGAATAGTTTTTGGGGATATGTTATTCAAGTTCTGGTAGAGAAGGGGTATAACTCCATGACAAGCAGCCATATCTACCAAATAAGACCAATTGATGTCTTCTTGCAGTAAAACTTGAATGCGTTCAACCGTTTTGTCGTCTATGGAAGTGCCAGCGCAGCAAAAAAGTAGTTCAATTTCTGACTGAATGGTTATTGATTTGACTGGGGATGAGATCGTATTCATCATCTTCATTTAGCTAATTTATACACCTTTGCCTTCTTATTCTCAAAGACTTTGACGAAATGCTTATCATCTAAAAACTTGTTATCAGTTACTGCATTTCTAGCAACAATATATACATCACCAATGCTGCTCGCTCTATTTAGTTCTGAGAGTATACCCTCACTGATTTTAGTATCAGCATCTGAGTAGATTGCATCAACAACCTTCTCTCTTGCGTTTACTATCTCAGGTGAATGTCCAAGAAAATTAATCAGCCCCCATTGACCTGCGTACCATAGAGGGTTATCTTCTAAACCTACATATAATCGCCTCTGCCCTAAAAAGGAGATAGTTGAAAGTTGTGAATCAATAAAGACTGCATCGCGCTGAGTCTGACTGCGAACCCATTTGTAAAAGGCATCTTCCTTGGGATTCTTATGGCGCAAGTATATTCCGTCTTCAAAAACATATCTGGAATCGTACTTCCAGCCACTGACTACAGGTTTCAGTCTGTAAAACATATAAGAACTAAATGGAAATAGAAAACTGGCTACTAAAAGAACGCAAATTATTCGTTTTTTGTTCGAGTAAATATCTTGTAAACATCCACTAGCAATAATTCCAAGTGCCAAAAAGCTCAACATTTGAAATTTATATTGAGTTAAATGAGCAGTGAAATCTATAAAGATATACATCAATGCAGTTGTAACAACAACAGTCATTAATATAAGTGTAAAGTCAGTCTTGGTACGCAGTAAATTTAACAAAACCTTGCGTCTCCAAAATAGAACTACTAAGATAGGGGATGCAACCAAAAGGTAGTCAAAACTGTATGTTAGTAAGTGAAGAAAATTACTAGATATCATTATTGATTTAGCTTCGCCCTTAGCTGAACGAATCTGATACAAGTATGGACTCACCAGCACTGCACCAACGAACACACATGACAAAATAGCGATAATTTTTGGTAGAATGGATTTTTTATGTAACAAGTACATAACTAGGCAACAGGAAAAGCAACAAGCAAGCACGCCTAAGAAATGAATCGGATAAAAATAGCCTGCACCCAAAACAGAGATCGCCAGAGTCATGTAATAGGGTTTGACGTTATCTGACTTTGAAAATATGTGCAAGATAGAATACAAGAATAATGCAAAAAATAGTACACCAAAATGTGTACTGTTTATATAGGCAAACTTTGCAAAAATCGGATGTCCATGATGACGTACCTGGTAAAAATTCAGGTTACTTGTAGCATGGTATGGAAGAAATTTCTCTACTATTTTAGCTATTAGACCTCCAATTAAAAAAGTGATGCCGAAAATTGATAATAGTACCGCGAATATATTGGAAATTCGATCTTCATATAAAAATTTAGATATTTTAAAAACTAGAATTATGGTTAGTAATAGGGCAAATCCGTTACCTAGAGCAAAAACAATTGTCGGAGGTACACGAAATGCATAGCTTATACCAGCTACAAGTGCATGATAAAACCACTGGTAAGGCAGGAACTCTCCAGCCAAAAGCGGATTTTTTGGTGGTATATGTCCATTCATAATTTCGTAAACAATACTTATTTGCCAAAAACTATGAGCGGAAACAATTTTATTGTAAGGATTAGACAAATAGATTAAAATTAATGGCAACACTCCAAGTAACAAAAACACCCAGTTTTTTGCTTTAATTTTTATTGCCCACAAGAAAAGAACGGCAATTATTATACTAATTACAAAAATACTTATCGTAGTCATAAATTATCAAATAATCCATTCATCGTGTTTGCTAAAAGCAATTGCCGAAATAGCACTTAACATCAAACCTATCCCTAACCCCACATTCCCCACGTAGAGGAAAACTTCTCAATATTTTTCAAATGCCTGTATGATAAGCTTTCTGGGAATTAGGGTTGAATGCATTCGATCAGCAATGCCCTAAGGAGTCCGTTACACAAACACCAAATTATGGCTTATTGGTACTATAGGAATCCGACTTGAATTTTGAACGTATACTGAGACTAAAAATCCTGTTTGACAAGGTTTATAAGTCAAAACTTGTTCAAGAATCAAATAGGATTCCTATATTGTCTATTTACTGTTGCTGCGTTAGCAAAGCTTACCAAAGGTATCGCTAAATTCAGCCATATCAGCTTAATCCCTGAAAGCCTTGTTATGACTGGTTTATAAAAATACCAAGATTTTTAATTTAACCTGCGGAATGTGGGTTTGTACTGAAGTTCTAGATTTCATCAGGTTTTCGGTTATATCAGGATTTAAAAGGCTTGAAGATAAAAATTTTCCCAGCCTTTACACCTGATTTTTGAGGCCATCTGAAACAATTACAAATGGCAGTGTTCGGTAAAACAGAGCATACTTACAAAGTTCATAGTCCACAACTAAAACAGTATAATAACTGATGTTATGTCATCAATTAATAAGCACCTGTTTTTTGCAAAACGACCTTCACGGTTTTGAGTAAAATTTGCAAATCTAGCCACAGTGACCAATTTTCAATGTAGTTAATGTCCAGTTTGACTGCATCTTCAAAGCTCTCAATATTAGAGCGACCAGAAACCTGCCATAATCCTGTGATACCAGGTACAACTTCTTGTCGGATGAAGTGTTTTTTAGTAAATTTACTGACATCTCTCTTTGGTAAAGGGCGAGGACCAACAAGGCTCATTTGACCCAACAAAACATTGAACAGTTGTGGCAATTCATCCAAACTATAACGGCGCAAAAATTTACCAATGCGGGTGATTCGAGGATCGTCCTTAACCTTAAACAACACACCATCTTTAATTTCATTCTTGGCTTCTAAAGCTGCTTGCAATTGCTCTGCATTTGCAACCATTGTCCGGAATTTCCAAATCTTGAACTTCCGACCATGCAAACCAATTCGTTCTTGTTGAAAAAAGATTGAGCCAGGAGAATCTAACTTAATCAACACTGCGATCGATAAATACAAAGGTGAGAATAACAGTAATAAAATACTTGCAAAAATAATATCCAAACATCGCTTGATCCAAAAATCACTTCCTGTAATTATTGGTGCTGGAATTGTTAAGAAGTTAACTTCACCGATATTCCACAATACGGATTTGGGATCAGAAATCTCCTTATTTGGGAGTATCCGTAAGGTAATACCAGCATTTTGAAAATGCCAACAGATGTACAGACGATTCTTAATTGCATTCCAAGAGACAAAAGCTTCTACTATTCCCTGTTTACGTAGCTCTTTAAATGTTGTCTCTCTCTTAGCTAAATCTAGACAGCTAGGATCGGCAATTTTCTGAATATTGTAACAATTCTCTGTTTCTATTAATTTAATATGATGCTTTTTGTCTTCGTGATCGGTAATCAAAACAATAGGGTGGCGAATAGCTCCTTTATTACGTACCAGTGTAGTGGCGCAATCAAATAACAAGCGGCTGGTACAGATTAAGGCTATCGATAATATCCAAAACAGAAGGAAAGTTGAACGAGATACATAGTAATGTGGTGCATATAAAAAAGCGACAAGTAAGAGAAAACATTCTCCTAGAGAGACAGCTTTGATAACATCTAAATAGTTACGACGATTACTACCTGCTTTGTATAGTTTTCTAGCTGCAATAACACCTATTTGTACAGCAATAGTTAGTAGTAAGAAAGAAGATTCTTGCGTCCAAGGTGATTCTACTGTTGCCCCATATATAACTGCTAAATTCCATGCTACGGTTAGAGCTATGACATCTAGTAATACGAGTATTGCTACGCGGAATAATTTAATTGCTAATCCTTTTTGTATCGTCGTAACTTTGGCTGTTCTTAGATCTGGTTTGAGATTAACTAATGGTTGTGAGATGGGGTTAGAAATCATTGTTCCTATTTTTCTCGTATTTTTGCTATCGAATGTGATTCTGACGATGGTAAATCAATAAGGTAGATGTCTAGAGGTAGCTAAAGAATCGCAGGTGTTTATATCTCCGACTTCTTCAAGAAGTCGGGGAGTTGTTACCCTTCATAACAAATGAAACATAACACTAAGCATTAGCTAGACTCATTGAGTCAACTAAAATTTCTGCGACTTCGGGACGAGAGAATTCTGGAGGTGGTGTCTGACCATTTTTGAGCATCTCGCGTACCTTAGTACCTGATAAATGTATTCTTTCAGAAGGGCTACTAGGACTAGTTTTAGCTGTTGCCATTGACTGGGTACGAGTGCAGTAGAAAGCATGATCGAATTTCAAAGGAGCGATCGCCAATTCTTGGGATGTAAACTCATCAAAGATATGCTGTGCATCGTAGGTTCCATAGTAGGAAGCAACTCCGGCGTGGTCTCGTCCAACAATGAAGTGGGTGCAGCCATAATTTTGGCGAGCGATCGCATGCATAATGGCTTCCCGTGGTCCAGCATAGCGCATAGCTGCGGGAAATACACTCAATAATACTCGATTTTGAGGATAGTATTTATCCATCAGAGCAAGGTAACACTGCATCCGCACACTAGCAGGGATATCATCAGATTTTGTCATACCCACCAGAGGATTGATGAATAGTCCATCCACAAGTTCTAGAGCTATCTTGGTAATATACTCATGGGCACGATGGATCGGATTGCGAGTCTGAAAAGCAACAATCCTATTCCAAGACTTTTTTTCAAACTCCCTTCTGGTTTCTTCTGGAGTCAGGCGGTGCTGGAGAAAGTCATTGTAGGGAATGGGGTTAATCAGCTTTACTGGACCACCAAGGTAAACTTCCCCCTCTGCATACATTGCTTTTACCCCAGGATGTGCATCATCGGTGGTCAGATATACTTTCTCAGCTTCTAGCTCTCGATCCGGCTTGAATTTACTAGTAATTGTCATCACAGCCAGGATCTCTCCATTGGGATGAGTCAAGGCAATTTCTGAATCTAACTGGTAAAGGGAAGCAATAGACTCAGGGACTTGCAATGTAACGGGAATAGTCCATGCAAGACCTGAGTCAAGACGCATATCTTTCACAATAGAGTAGTATTCATTCTCGTCTACAAAACCCGTTAGAGGGCTGTAAACTCCTGTAGTAATACACTCTAAATCAGCAATGTTACGGGCAGAAAGTGTCAGGCAAGGAAGATGTTGAGCTTTTTCTAAGATGTTCAGGCGTTCTTGTTCGTGCAAGCGACAATCTATAAGTTCACCACCATGAGCTGTAATCAAATTATTCGTGGATAACATTGATTTACTTTCCTCTTTATTATTTGGGTGTAAAATTTGACTCAGCGTGAAAATCAAAACGTAAAATTAAGCCTGTAGCGATCGCTAAAAAGAAGGCGACAAATAGATCCATGTAGAGACGTAGCATTTCTACGTCTCTACCGAAGAATGTGTTGCAATTTATTGAATCGGTATAACTTATATTATAGGACTTACGCAACTGGCATATTTTTTCTGTAGGGGAGGCAAAATGCGGTGTAGATTCTCTGACCGCATTATTGCCGTTGCATGACCCTGCGATCATATTTGAACGTAGTCATCAGGCTTGTAACAGAGGCGCACCAATCACCGATTGTGACAATTGCGTAAGTCCTGTATTAGATTAACCCTATTTCAATTATATTTTTTCTTCATATACCTCATGATTCATGAGTTGGAATTGAGATTCGAGAGAGTGTTTTTGAATAGTACTTAAAACTTGATCTACACTCTCTTGCAAATTTTCTTTATCTGTTCTACATTCAACTTCAGGCTGCGTTGGTGGTTCATAAGGATCATCAATCCCAGTAAAGTTTTTAATTTCTCCAGCTCTAGCTCTTTTATATAAGCCTTTCACATCCCTTTCTTCACAAACTTTGAGTGGAGCATTGACATAAACTTCAATAAAATTACCAATCTTATGTCGAACTTCATTTCTAATCTCGCGGTATGGAGAAATTGCCGAGACTAATACAATTACACCATTACGAGTCAGTAAATGTGCCACAAATCCAATGCGACGTATGTTCTCATCTCTATCTGCTTTACTAAAGCCTAATCCTTTGGTGAGGTTCTCACGCACTATGTCACCATCGAGAACCTCAACTCTATATCCTTGGGAGCGAAGACTTTGCTCTACTGCTCGACAGATGGTAGTTTTACCAGCACCGCTCAAGCCTGTGAACCAAACTGTCATACCATTTTGTTGTATCTGCATTTCATTCCTCCTCATAACCGATAAAAATAAATTGATGCTGTTTACATCTCCTATGTATTGTAGCCATGAATTTTGGCTTTAGATGCGATCGCTCATCCGCCCGATTAAAAATCTATTAAATTGGCTGAGTAAGTAAGTCGGCGTAAAAAAATCAAGGTATGTCCGCAGCGTAAAGCCTACGGCTCCCGCTACGCTTAGCGCGGAGCGTGTCCGCCGGGACTCAGCAATCACAAGGGTTTTTGCCCTGTAAGGATAACCAAGTTCTTAATTTTGGATAAAGTCGAGTTAATTAAGGATGCGCTATGAAATAGTAATTTAGACCTTTATAGAACTGCTCTGTAAATTCTTCTCGACTAAGAGATTTATAATCATTTAACCAAGAATCCAGCAAAGAAATTTTTAACCCACATTCTAAACATAATAAATCATAAATATCTTCAGGCTGAGTTCCATAGAAGTCAGAACCTCCTAAACCATGTTCAAAGATTATGATGGGTTGATTTCTTTTAATAGTATGTTGTCCTCCTTTTAAAACTTGTAATTCAGCACCCTCAACATCAATTTTTATCAATGATATTTTTTCATCATTGCTTATAATATCGTCTATAGTATCTGTTTTTACATCAATTGTAACTACTTTTTCATCTAGATTGATATACTGACGTTTTTGTAAACCACTATAAGCAGGATTATTAACAACATAGTTAAAGCTTGTAATACCTTTTTTGTCACTCAATGCAATATCATATATTTTTACATTAGGTACATGAAAATTATTGAGTAAATATTCGTAAAAAATAGGTAATGGCTCAAAAGCTAAAAACTTACCTTTAGGAGAATATTTGAGCATTAAACTTAATATATCTCCTCTATGACAGCCTATGTCAACACAAATTGAATCATCATGTAAAGCTCTCTTTAGTATTCTGGTAGTTAACCAATCATAGTAAGCATTTCTGTCAAATTTATTCAGAAACTTTTGTTTGAAAAGAAATATCATATAAGGGACATTCTCTTCACCAAATAACAATTGCAGTAATTTGTGTAATACTAGCTTTATTTGTACTTTTTTATTCATACTAATCATCATAGAGTTTATTAATTAAATGATATGCGGAATAGGGAATTAGGCTTTTCCATAACTCCTGAAACTTATGCCTATACAAGCTGATAGCTTCTGATACTAGGATACCTTTTTAGCGATCGCCCCTTGACTCTCTGGATTTTCTATCATAGATGTAAATAGCTCAAGGAGCATAGATTCTGTTAACTAAATCAGTTTAAGTAAACTGAATTTTTGTCTAATAACTAGCCATATAAAGGTTGTGTTACCAATTAAATAACGTTCCCATAAACGCTTAGGTTCTACAATTAAGCGAAAAAACCATTCGAGACCATTTTTCTGCATTATCCTTGGTGCTCTTTTTACCATACCAGCGACTAATTCAAAACTAACTCCTATGCCAATTGAGACTGGAACACCGAGCTTTAGGTAATTCTCATATATCCAATACTCTTGTTTTGGAGCCCCTAACCCGACAAAGAGAATATCGGGTGCTGCTGCAACAATAGCAGAGTTCATTTTTTGTAACTCTATGGAGTCTGACTCAAATCCGTAGGGCGGACAATAAGTACCAACAATGTTGAGGCTAGGATGTCTTGCTTTCAATACCTGCATGACTTTATCTGCGGCTCTAGGACGACCACCTAACAGAAAAACTTTCAGCCCTCTCTCAGCACTAATTTTACATAACTGCTCGAATAGATCGGTTCCATTTACTCGACCAGACAGAGGGGTATTAAATAACTTTGCTGCCCATAAAAGAGGAACACCATCCGGTACTGCAAGAAAAGCGTTACGATAGATTTCACGAAAATGAGCATCACGTTGTAACGTCACAATATGCTGTGCATTGGGTGTTACAACATATTGGGGAGCATTTCTTGAAACTGCACGATCTGCGATTAGGTCTACAACCTCATCAAACGAGTATCCATCAACTTGGATATTGCAGATATTGACTCTATTTAGATAGTACATAAATCTGTATGAAAGTGAACAAATTAGAATATCAATTGCACTGTAAATTAACTACTACCAAGTTCCATACTTACCTGAGGTAAAAATACCAAATTTTTGCCTGAGATAAGCTTTGATTTTCATAATGATCAACGGATCAAGATTTTTAATCGGAGAAGTCACTAGTTCCCTCAAAACGAAATTGATGTAGAATAAACGACGCTTATTTTTTATATTTCCTGTTTTTTGTTCAACAAATTTAGAACCTACTCGCCAACCTTCTTGAATCATTCTCAACCTATTTTTCCTTTGACCGCTCATTCCATCAAGGGAGTAAGAAGCAAGAGGGGTATCAACATAACGGAAATGATATCCAGATGTGTAAGCTCGAAAGATGAAGTCGTAGTCAGCAGCAATGGCATAACTTAAATCAAACAGACCTATACTGTCGTAGACTGAGCTTTTGACAAAACAGCTAGGATGATTAAGGGTAAATTGAAATACCAGATTCTCCAATTCTCCGGGAATAAAAGTATTCAAATAATTACCATGACTATAGTTATCAATGGGAGAGTAAACTATGGAAGCATCTGTTTCTTTTGCAAAGATAGTTTCTACAATTTTTAATGCTCCATTATTATACCAATCATCAGCATTAATAATACCTATGATATCACCCGTGGCATGAGTAATTCCCTTATTCATAGCATCATAAGCACCTCGATCTTTTTCCGAAATAAAGATATCGATTTTATCCAAGTAACGATTAATTATTTCGACAGTTCCATCACTAGAACCACCATCAACCACAATATACTCTAATTCAGATTCAATTTTTTGATTGATGACACTCTGTATCGTTTTTTCAATAGTATGAACCGAATTGTATATGGGCGTAACAATTGATATCTTCATTATCTTTTGCTGCTCCTATTCTGACTCTTGATAAATCCCTTCAACTCAGTTACTTGCAAAAAGTGACCAAAAAATAAACTGGATACAAGCCCCTCAATTCATCTGTGGAGTAATTAATACTTTTGACTTTTGACTTTTGATTTTTGACTTCGGCAAACCGGTAGATATGTCTTGAATTGCATCATCTATAGTCTGAAGGAACTCATCTCGTCGAGTACAATACCAATTTTTTGCGTCATCACAATAGTGGTCAGTCGATGATAATGCAGCTGCTGAAACAAGATATTGGGCAAACTTCTCTGGATTTTCAGTTACGGTAATTGTTGATGGTGGGTGAGAAATTCCTCGCATAGCTATGGGAGTAGCTACGATTAGAGAACCTGAACCAATAGCATCTAAAGTTTTAATTTGTATGCCACTTCCACTAAGAGTAGGAATAGCAACAACCTTTGCTTGAGCCATAAACTCTTGAGCATCAGGTACGACACCCCGATAGGTGACATTTGGGTATTTACCCCTCAGCCAATCAGCACCTTTACCTGCAATATGAATTGATAAGTGAGTAGGCAAATAAGGATAAACAGATTCGAGAAACCATTGCAGTGCTTCTATATTCGCCTTCCATGACCAACTACCTAGCAAACCTATATCGAAGCACTTAGTCATGGCTTTATGTTGTAAATTTGTCAAATTTGGTGGAATGGCAAATGTTTTAGTTTTACCTAATCTCCCAAGTTGATCCAAGTATTTACTATCATGCTCAGTAAGTGTCCAAACTTGTTCACTTATACATAATAAACGTTCCTCTAGAACTCTAATTAAAACTGCTTCACGCTGATAAATGAACTTTGATAATAAATTACCGACCTTTTTAAAATTATCTTCGTATATCTGATGTTCAACATTATGAGCTATAAAAATCAATTTGATCTTAGTGTCAATAAAACGTTCTATCCAACCTAGCTGAGCGTGGTCAATGATAATAATGTCATAATCTTCAGTCGCAAGTAGTTTGTTGACTAAATTAATGTAGGTATGGGAGTAATATTTTGCTGATGAATATGGAAGACCTTTCAAAAAGCTGAAAAACAGCCAAATCAAGGCATCAAATTTGGATTTACTGGTTTCCGTATATCGTTCATCAACTACAAAGGTGTCTTGGGGATTATGTTCTAGAGTATCCCCTTTTCGGAGATATCCTACAACTGAAACTTTATGTCCATTGTGCCTGAGAGCATCAATAAAGCACTGCGATGCTACTTCACCTCCGTTGCAGTTTTTGCTAAGAAGAATCGTTGTTAGAAAAATAATTTTCATAGACAGTGCTGGTTTCGTGTTTTAAAGCTAAGCTCAAGGAATAACATTGATTTAAAAAAATATTCAATGCATATATCCTACATATTAGACATCTCCGGAAATGAGATATTAGCCCTGACTGCACAAGGCTTTTATATTCTTTTTCGGAGATGTCTATTCAGTTGGAAATGACCATAGAAGTTTGCGTAGAATCCTTAGGTCTATTCAAATTTTGCTCAAGTTGAATTTTTTCATAGTATTGAGAAATTTCCTCTACCTTCAGAGACCAAGTTTGCGTCTTGGCGAATTCATAGCCAATTCTGCCCATTTTTCGACGTTCTTCTGGATTTTTATACATATACTCGACAGCTTGAGCTAGTGCCCTAACACTCTCATTCGGATTTGTTACTGGCACTTTAATGCCAGCACCATTAGGCACAAAATCTCTTGCTCCATGATGGTTCAAAGTAATCATTGGTAGTGCTTGCGACATAGCTTCCAGCAATTGAGCCCCAGAAGAGTCGCGTAAGCTATTGAAGATAAAAACATCACTGTCTAAATATGCTTTCTTGACTTCTGTCCAGGGAATATGACCACGATACTCTACCTTACCTTCTAAACCATATTCTTTGATCCATTTAGGTATGTAATGGTCTAAAGAACCACGACCTAAGATGGTCAATTTAAAAGGGATCGAAGGGCTGACCTTCGAGAGTGCTTCAAAGGTCAGAGGCAACCCCTTCCTTGGAATTACCTTACCAACCCAAAGCAGTTGTAGCTCCTGAGAGGATGATCTGGTTGGAAGAGCCTGAAGAAAGTAGTCCTCAGGTAAGCCAAGATCCAACAATAATTCAACACGGTGAGCACCCAATTGCCGAGCTAGCTTAGCCGTTTCCTGGTTAGTTGCAAAAACCAAGTCAGTCTGACTAAAATTTCGACGTAACAGAGGATTTAGAAAGATTAATCGGGTAGAAACCAAAGAACGCAGAGCTTCTGCACTCCACCCTTTGAGGAAGTATTTCTTAAAAGCTGCTGGAGCAACTTGCCCTCCGCCACAAGGACCAAAAATAAAGGGTTTGTTGAGACGCCAAAGCGATGAACCAGCTTGTAGGCTGCCCATGTTCAGATGGTGGACTACATCAAATCCATACACTTGATCTAATTGCTGCGCTGCATCATATGCTCGCTGCTGCCACGCTAAGTAATGCAAAATGCCCCATAATTTTTGGGGGATATAACGCTTGTAGGGTGTCATCCAAGCCGGATGAGCAACAGGTATGACATGAAAATTTGCCTGGGGCTGAGATGTTAGTACCTGTTCAATTTTGACCAGGTTCTCTACAGGAGTCATCACCCAAACTTCGTGTCCTAGCTTAGCAAGCTGCCACGGGTAGTTCCAGCCCGTTCCTTCTTCCCTCCCTTCATCTGGTATACAGGCGTATGCAGCGATCAATATCTTCATTGCCATTATCTCTCTAAATCAATAAAAAAGTTGATGTTTAGGTATTTACAGATAGGTGAAATATGTTTTTCCGGTTAAGTATTTAATTCTTTTACCACTATCAAGTCCTGAATAGTCTAGTCTAAGAGGGTGTTTATAAAATAAATATAAAAGCGATCGCACTAAGCTACTTTCTTTATAGCGGTACTCAAGTGGTATTGTTTTCGGATTCGATGCTGCTGAACAAGCGTAGAGAGAGATATTGCTACATAGAAAGACCACATTGAACCAGCTCCCAAGATACCACCACTATCAGACCAACTAAATAAAAATATAGCAACTAAGCTTTGGAACATCCAAAAAATGGCTATTTTTTCATCTATCTTTAGAGTTGAATTAAAGAGACGAATGCTCCTTATAAAAAGCAAGAAAAAATTAACAATATATAAAGATAAGCCTACCCATCCTAACTGTAAAAGTACTTCCAAAAAACTATTATGAGCATTAAATCTTACTCCCGCATTAGCGCCACCTGCTCCTGTTAGTGCCCATGAATTGTCCAAGACGTAGAAAGCTTCATCGGAAGTCCAAAATCCAGCATAACCATAACCGAACCAAGGTCTTTCCCTGATTTTATCGAACATTAAATCCCATATATCTGTACGTCCACTGAAGGTTAGGCTCTTTCCTAAAATATCAACTAGAATAGTTTCCAAATTTCCCAACAATAATACAATAGCACTGCCACCTAACAATAACGAAATAGAGAGCAGAACTACCCGCACTTTATAATGTTGCATGACAACTTTATAAAGAGGAAACATACATACTAAGACACCAAAAATTAGATAAGCTGATTTGCTCTGAGAAAGAAAAATAAGAACTGCGGCAATACCGAATCCAAACCAAGCAAACCAATTTTGCTTCCCTCTCTTGAGAGCAGTAGTCAGGAAAAGTATCGCTGCAAAGGTAACTGTTTTAGCCAGATGATTTTTATAAGCAAAGATACCTCTCCAAGGAACATCAATTGGACCAATTCCAACGATTAAACTAAGAAAGATGGTTAACCCAAAAACCCAAGCCCATAAACGTATCTGCTCTTTAAAGCTATAACGAGTCGCTAAGTATGCCCCAAATACTGTCGAACGCACTAAGGCTTTAACCTCATTTAGGGTATAGTCTGGAGCAGCAGACCATAAAATTGAAGTTAAGGAAGCCCCGAGCAAAAGCAGTAGCAAGATATCTCTTGTAGAAACATAGATGAAACGTTTCCAGCTCCCAATAACTAAAATGCCAAGAATTCCGTAGCTTGCAGCTTTAAGAAGTTGGCTCATGGAAGGAGGCAAAGAGATACCCAGGAAAGCTAGAAGCAATAGAACAGTTATAGCTGGTTCTAACCTCCTCGCCAAACGCTGAAATGCCTGAAGATTCAATGTCTATCCTCCAATGATTTAAAGTAGCTCACAAATAGCTTAAGTCTAACGTTTTCAGGGCTTGCATCCAGTCAAAATCTCATTAAAAAGAGACGAGTAACGGCGTGCTTGAATTTCCAGGGTAAAATCTTGTTCTGCTTTCTCACGGGCGCGGTGGGACAACTTCTGATACCTATCTTCGTTCTCTAGCACCCAGGCAATTCCTTTAGCCAAATCTTCAATTTTATAGGGTTGGGCTAAGTAGCCATTTTTCTGATGCTCAATCATATCTGGCATACCGCCAATGTTGAAGGCAACGGAGGGAGTCCCACAGGCTATAGCCTCCAGCACGGTATTTGGTAAGTTATCTTCAACTGAAGGCAAGACAAATACATCGGCGGCTGAATATACTAGTGCTAGGGAAAGGTCATCACTGAATGTACCTAGGTAGTGAGTTTTAAAACCAAACTCAGGCGGATTTTCTGGTTGAGAAGCTCCAAAAATCACTAACTCTAACCTATCTTGCCATCCAGATTGACTTAGCTCTTGCAGTGCTGGTTGCAACAGGTGAAATCCTTTTCTTTTGTCACTGGTTGCTTTTAATGACCCAAATAGAATCAGTTGCTTATCTTGAGGTAAACGTAGTATTTCTCTTGCTACCTGTCGATTGATTGGTCTGTAATTTTCCGTATCGAGACCATAGGGGATTAGTTCGATTCGTAAATCCTTGAACAAGGAACTGGAACCAGCACACTTGGCTAACCATGAGCTAGGGGTAGCAATAGTCAAGTTGAGATTTTTCTTCCAAGCTTTAGCTTTGCGTTGCCATACCCAACGAGATAAATCCCATTTTTTACTACTACCAAGTTGAGGACAGGCACCACAAGATGCAGTGTAGCGGGAGCAATCCCAACTGTAATGACACCCCCCAGTAAATGCCCACATATCATGAAGCGTCCAGATAACGGGTTGCTTAAACTTGGCAATTGTTTCAATCTGAACAAATGCTTCATTAATCCAATGTAGGTTAATGATGTCAGGATTGAGCTGCTCAACTTTGGGGATGACTTTATCTGGAAGCCACTGAGAAGAAAATCTACCAGTACTCAAACGTTGAGGATAAAACTTATCGGGCAAGTTATCAAAAGTAATCCTCATCTTCGCAATGCTCTGTGAAACCCTACTTTTTGGTGCTAATACTGCCTTATCATTGCTAGATTTATTTTGCACCAACATCTGAGAGGTGACACCAATACCTTGTAAGCCTTGGTGTAAGCGATAAGTAGCACGAGCTGCTCCACCATTAATATCAGAGTTGCTCAGATGTAAAACTTTCATTATTGATATTCGATAATTGAGGTAACTTATGCTTCTAACCACTTTGAGAGGTCACGCTGAATTAGGTTCTGGAGTTCAAAGATATCCTCCCGGAATACTTCAATTAATTCCTTCTGTATATCCAGGGGAGATTGGGGCTTCAAAGAGTTCTGAGTTCTAAGGTAGTTGGCAATATTTTTTCTGAACCTAACCGGAAGAATTGGTCTAAGAAAATTCCTTACTGGGTTTTCTGTATTTAGAAGAGCATCTATAGTTTTGTTTTTACGAGTGCCAGATATATTTAAACGGGTGAAAACTTCTGGCATAAATGTATCATCTACATCCAGAAATTGAAAAATGTCCTTGATTAGCTCAGCAGGATTATTATTCAAATCTTCGTAAAGGTAAACCTTAATCTGACTAATGTCAAAATTCTCAAAATAGCGCTTCAACTGAATAGAATAAAATCCCATTTGTTTATAACGCCAAAGATACTCCCAATTTTGATTAATACGTGTTTCTTCCTCTCCCAGAGCCTTGCCAAAATCTAGTGGCTCACGTTCATCTCTGATGGCGTGCATAAAGCTAGAATAAGCTCTATCTACTGGGTTACGCAGGATGACAATCAATTTGGCATCAGGTATATAGTGTTTTATGCGTTCAGGAGCTTTCTGGCTATACAAGTACCAAGTAGTTGCTTCACCAATAGCTATCTCATTTGCAGCACCTTGAAACAGTTGACGATATTCTTCTATATCAGTTACTACATGGTTGTATAATTCTGCATCACCAGGTCCAGAAAAGTTTGGTTTTTCACCCTCAAAGTCGAAAAAGCCTGGTTCTTTTACAGGACTCATGTAAATCTGGGGATGCTGATTCAAATAATGCCATAGAGCAGTTGTTCCAGCTTTTTGAGCACCTATAATGAGAAAGTTGGGGATCATATTTGCTAAAGTATAAAATGATTAGAAATTCCAGGTCGTAACTATGGGTAAATTTTATCTTTCAACTACTGATGTCTAATTAAAGACTTTACTGTCCTGCGAATTTTTTGTTGCCAAGTTTCTGCCCATATCTTTTTATAACGAAGATAGTCATACTCTCGGTCTACAGCTATTCCTAGGGGAGGTTGCACAGGAAAATTAATCGGGAATGTTGGCATATTAGTCCTCTTGTCATGAGATGAGGTTGTATGCGTTCCTTCTGCTGAAAAACCTATATTTGAGATTAAATTAACAGAGGGTGTAACAGAAAAACCTGAATAAGCCAGACACATAAATAAAAATTGGTAAGCCCAACTATTAATCTTACCGTTGTATGTATTATCTAGGTGTTGCTTGCGATTAAGATATTGTTTTTCATCAGCAATTACATCTCTTACTCGATTCTTAATTTCAGGCATTGACCACAATTTCATATCCACATCATAGCAGTCCCATGCCCTTTTCCATGTAGCCCAACCCCAACAGTTAAAGTAGTAAGAAAAATGATAACTTTGAATATCTGATTTCCATTCACCCAATAGATTTGTACCAGTAATACTCATAACTCGCTGGTCATTTCTATATTTTTCTAATAGTTCTTCACAAAACCGGAAAAAAGTAAGTTCGGGCAAACAATCATCTTCCAGGATAATTGCTTCTTCAACATTATTAAAAACCCAGTTTAATCCACTTGATACGCGCTCCTTGCATCCCATATTTACATCAGCATAGTTTTTGAGCACCTCGCAGTCCCAGTCAACGCGATCGATAATTGCACGAACTGCTTCACACTTTTCTGCTTCGCCAGAACGATCGGCGCGTGGTCCGTCTGCAATTACAAAAAGTTTTGGTGGTTTTGCTTGGCGGATTGCTTCAAATACTTTTTCAGTTGTATCTGGGCGTTTGAAGATAATAAATGCAACGGGTGTTTTTAACTGCCAATTAAACATTGAAAAATGTCCTTGTAAAATAAATGTTTATATCATAAATTTAAAATATTAGACAAGATTTGCTAATTTACAAATTCGCTCTAACTTGGAAATATCTATCTTTATATCTGCATGTACAGGGGAAATATGATCCGGCGAAACCTTCTCGCCTATTACATAGTAATAATCAGTATTTGCATAACTAGCAAAAGTAAAATTAGTTGTATCAAAATGATTAAAAGAATATAATTCTATTACTTTGGTATTAGGTCTAGCAAATATCAAGTTATGTAAAGCAGAACCATGAGGGGCAATGATAACATCAGCGTTAGAAAATATATCGGCTTGTTCCTGAACTGTTCTACCATCCATAACTAAGGGTAAAAATCCTAATTTATCCAGATAATTGAGAATTTCATTTTCATTAATAACTTTTCTTTTACTAACATTTCCTCTTGGAACATATATTTTTTTATAAGCATGATTATTGGAGCTGTTCTGACTTATCGGAAACAATTCTCTAAGAAATCTAAAAGTAAAAATATCCGTGTATTGGCTACCACCATTTTGTCTTATTTTATATCTGAGAGCTATTAACGAGCAATCAGCTTTACAAGGATAGTTGATAATCTGCTGCCTATCTATACCAAGTTTAGTAAGGGTCTCTATTTGAAAGTTAGATATTGGACAATCCCCGATATAGTAATAATCAATATTTTGTTTACCAATATTTTTCCAATAAATTCTAATTAAAGGCAATGTATATTGAAGCCAATGACCGTAATGATTAGGAACTGTATTAGATATATAAGCAACTGTACCCTTAATTTTTTTGCACCTAGAAAGTGATTGTTTGGAAATAGTTAACTGAGAAAACTCAATTTGTGGTTCGTAAATAACATTTAAATTGTTATCAAATAGATGGTTATTGCGAAAACTAAATTCCCGATTGTTAATGTCTAGTAAAACATATTCACCCCTAACCTTGAACGGCTGAAAATTAATTAAATAATCTTCTTCTAAACAGCGGGCTGGTTTAATTTCTACATCTTCTTCCTCGACTATCTTGAAAAACTTTATATCTTTTCTGTCACCAAGTATCTTATCGACATTATCAATGGTAAGTTGGATTGAACCTCGGGGACGCTTTCCAGTCATCCGATATAGTTTAATCAGTTTTCGTTTTATTTTCGAGATGATTTTTTTCATGTTTTGCGATTGATTTATTTAACCATTTTGTATTTTTTTGACAAGAGAATTTCTCTCTAACACTGCTTGCCAACAACTTCTTGATAACTACCCGATTTAACTACACTACTTTTATCTAACAAAGAGACGCGATCGCAATGTTCAACAATAGAAAGACAATGAGCAATAATAATCAAAGTTTTTGTACCAGCCAGAGATTTAATTGCTTCACTTACCAACCGCTCCGTTTCATTATCTATCTAGCGCAGAAGTCGCTTCACTAAAGGTTTAATCTCAATCAAAGATGGAACATTTTGTAGTAGTGGGATATCTCTTTTTAAGATTCGCATACCTTCTCTTAAAAATTTAGCTCGATAGAAGTAGTTATTTTTTATTGGCTGTTGCTGTGGAGGCTTGTCATTGCAAATATCTATGAATAAATTTAACCATTGTTTAGCATTCTCTTGGGGAGAAAATTTATTTTTAACAAAATCTATTCCATTTGCACCAAATTGCTTGGCTACTGCGGGGTTATTTAAGAGATAGAGAATACTGCTTATCAATTCCCTATCATTTTTTACTAGTAATCCTGTCTTTCCATGAGCCACAGTATCTAGTAGTCCTCCTTTAGCCGCAGACACTACTGGAGTACCACAAGCTTGGAATTCCAAAGCAGATGAGCAAAATGTTTCTGTTAAACCTGATGGATTAGCAACTCCTATATCCGCATTTTGCAAAATTTCAATCTTTTCAAAACCCAGTAAACCAGCAAAATGAACGGATTTGATTATGTTGCCATTTTTGTCAGAGAGGAAGGGACGGATATAATTGGCTTCATAACTTTCTTCTGCTACTCCCCATTTTCCTAATTTGCTATTGCGATCATAAAGTTTTCCACTGCCAATAACAATAAGTTTCGCATCTGCTCTTTCTTTGATAATATCAGGCCAAACTCTAGCAAGATAATGAAATCCCTTAGCAGGAATAATACTTCCGATAAACACAACAGTGTTTCCTTGCTTGACTATTTCATTCTTTGGAACAAAATTTTCAATATTAAAAGGATGAAAAATCCGAGTTGATTTGGCAAATATTTGATGATCGCGTAATCTATCTAGGTCCTCATGACCTACACAAACATGAGCTTTTATTTGTAGGCAATTTGCTATTTGATATAATCCTTCAACATTTGGAGTATTGTTAGAACGAGCTATTGCTTTTAGGTTTGATTTGTTCAGATAATCATAAATTTCATGATTTCCCTTATGAGATTTGAAGACAAAAATATTACATCCTAAAGCTTCACTTTGTACAGCAGCATCGATATCGTTAGAAGCGTAACAAGCTTTCAGAGAAGGAGGTAATAACTCTAGATTATTAGCCAGTAATATTGGTTCTACAATATCAGGGAAATATTTATTTAAATAATAAGCTGTAGCAATTGTAGTAAACTGAGTTCCTCCAATACCAGGATTTCCTTTTTCGGGAAACCTTAAATCTACATTAGGATATCCCTCATTTACTAGATGGAAACCTACTTTTATTTTTTGTGTCATTGCTTATTTGAGACTAATAATATCTTTCAAAGTAAACTTTTGATTACAAGTCCTATATCCCTTACAGGATAATTGATTTTTTGTTTGGTATACCCTGGATAGGAAGCTCCATTTCTCAAGATGGATGAGGTTTAGTTCAAACTAATTATCCATCCAACAACGCCTTATCCGTATGACCTAAATAGGTGTAATTTTCTGAAAATAAGAGTTTATTAGTCTCATTTTTGTTCCAATTCTTAGTAGACATCTGATATCCTTAATCATGTTTGATAAAGCATAAACAAAATTAGCATATCTGGCAGATTCAATGGATAAATATAACCATTTTATAAAATATTTTTCCCTACAGTATTTACTTGCACAATATGCGTAAATTTCAGCATACATATGCTTAATAGGTGCTATATCGACACGTCTTTCGACTAGGGGGTAAAACTTATCTGCTATGGCGAATTGAATTTTCATCCTAGTATCAAAATTTTTAAAATTAGTCGCCCTACCTTGATTGTGTATTCGCACAATTGAATTAGGTAATTCTGTGAAAATTAAACTATAACCAGCTAGTAAACAACGGATGTAAAATTCCTTATCTCCACTTATTTTATAGGTTTCATCAAATAAACCTACCTCGCTGAATACTTGTCTAGGAAAAACAACAGATGAAGGAGTGTAAATGAAACTGTTAGCGACCAGCAATTGATGGAAGGACGAAGTATATCTCTTCAAATCAGGTTTTTGCAGATAAATTTCCTTCCGATTTTTCAACGTGTTCCAAATCACTAAGGTACTGACACAGAAACACCGTTCATTAGCTTCCAGAGCAGCAAGCTGAGTCTTAAGATAGTCTTTTTCCCAAAGATCATCCGAGTCAAGGAAAGCAATATACTTACCTTTTGCCTCTTTAAGAGCAATATTTCGAGCAACATATGCTCCTACGTTTTGTTTCAGGCTAATCAGCCTAATGTTTGGATACTTCTGGCTAACAATCTCTGAAGTTCTATCTGAAGAATTATCATCTACGACAATGATTTCAACAACGCCATCAAAATCTTGAGAGAACACACATGCTATTGCTTCTTCTAGCATTGATATCCGGTTATAGGTAGGAGTAATAACCGAGACATCAGGGCTATCTGCGTCATCTTGTTGAGATAAAATGATCATGAAAACTAACCTTTAAACTTTGATTTAATTAAATTTATGGTAAAACGATTTACCAAAGATTTGGAAAAATTGCTAGACAAGGAAAATAACATTATCTCCTGAGCAGAAACTACTCTCTAGAACTAGATACTTTGACAGATATATACGCTGTACTAAGTGTTCAATTTTTTTCATTTTTCTCAAACAACAACTTCCCGATAACTTCCTGACTGAACTACCCGTCCTTTCTCCAACATATAAACGCGATCGCAATGTTCAACAGTAGAAAGACGATGAGCAATAATAATCAAAGTTTTGGTACCAGCCAGAGATTTAATCGCCTCACTCACTAGCTGCTCCGTTTCATTATCTAGGGCAGAAGTCGCTTCATCCAGCACTAAAATTTCTCTCTCATGGTAAAGCGCGCGAGCAATTCCTATCCGTTGACGCTGTCCACCAGATAAACGTACTCCTCGTTCCCCCACCGAAGTTTTAATTCCATCAGGGAGTTCCTTAACTAGTTCCTCAAGTTGAGCTGCTTTAATAGCCTGATGCAATCTCTCCCCATCAATTAGATGGTCTGCAACTCCAAAAGCGATATTTTTCTCAATGGTTTCGTCCATCAGAAAAATAGACTGGGGAATATAGCCGATGAGATTTTGCCAGGAACGGATATCTTCATATATAGAGACATTATCAACCCTGATATCTCCATTCTCAGGATATAAAAGACCTAAAATAACATCTACTAGTGTCGTCTTTCCTGCTCCAGATTTGCCAATGAAAGCAATAGATTGACCTTTTTTAAGGTTCAAGGAAATATTATCAAGTGAAGGTTCCGTGCTTCCAGGATAGTAGTAAACTACATTACTCAATTCAATTTGATTTTCAAAAGCTATGGTGTGACTTTTAGATAATTGATCCCTATTTAAACCACCAGCATTGGAATCTGATAAAAATTTGACATTTTTTGTTATCTCTTTATTTTCTATTTCCTTTAAATCTAAGTAAATCTTATCTACAGAATAACTACTGTTTTGCAACTGACCCATTGTTTGTACGGTTTGACTGACTGCTGGGATCAAGCGCATTGAAGCAACTGCAAACACAGCCATCACTGCGGTAATGTCTTGAATATTCTGCTGAAAAAATATTTGAGAAATAGATACAAATAGAAGTACAAATACTAGTAAACAAGTCTCAATTAAAATACGCGGCAAAATATTAGAACTCTTAAATTTAGTCGATGCAGTTGAAAATTTTTTAACTTGCTGTTCCATTTGGCTATGGAAATAAGCTTCACAGCCAATTACGCGAGTTTCTTTGAAGCTTCCTAAACCATGATTGACAATACGAATTAGCTCTTGACTAGATTCAGATACTTCCTTTCCCCATCTTTTAAATTTATTTTTAAATGTATAAAATAGTAAAAACGTAGGTAACATGATTGCTAAAATCATTACCAGAAGCAGTAAATCTGTTTGAGCAAGCAGCACTAACAGGATACAAACAACCGTAATATTTGCAATTACATTTAGAATCGGCTGTACACAAAAATGATTAACTCTCATGGCTTCATGAGTCATATTCTTGATTAAGGTTGCCGTGTTTTTGCGGAGAAAAAATGTATATGGTACAGCTAGATAGGTACTAAGTAATCTTGATGATAATTTTGCTTGTAGGGTATAACTAAACTGTATAATGTATGTTCTAGCAAGAAAGTATAATACAGATTTGAGACAAAAAAATGCAGCAATAATTAGACCTAATATGGAAATGAATTCGCTAGTGGATTGCAGATTGAACTGCATATAAACCCAATTTAAGATAGGATTTTTTGTGATTGACTCTGGTTTAGAAGCTATGCTTAAGAATGGTCCTATAAGTCCGATACCTATAGCTTCTAATAGGGATGATAAAACGAATGTCAGTAAGAGCCAAGGAAGATTTTTTCTCGAGCCTTTGAGGATATACCAAACTTTGGAGAAATATTTGATCATGAAGCTTGCTATTTTACTTTTGAAGTTAACTGAAAGTCGATTGACTTAATTGACTTATATATGAAATCCAGTTAATTACTGATCATATGTCATTGCGAGCGTAACGGAGTGGAGCGAAGCATAAGCCCTAACGGGCACGCTCCGCGTTTCTTGAATGCCCGGAGGGCTATACACAAGGCTTCTGCGATTGCTTCACTTCTTACCCTACGGGAAGCTTCGCAACGCAATGACAATTGTTCAACCGGATTTGATATTACACATTCTGTTGGGGATTACTGTAAGAGTTAAATGATGGAGTCAGGCGATTTGTCTCATACCAAATCGCCTAAGTAAGTCGGCACAAATAAACATCACTATGTAACAGAATGTAAACTAGCACAAAACCCTTGGGATTGCTTCGTTTCACTTCGTTCCACTCGCAATGACATACCTTGAAT
>JAAUYI010019999.1_pt1 | contig 30220 bp, 26 predicted proteins | sample 7278041 | NCBI WGS metagenome assembly JAAUYI01 (sample SAMN14350216, study PRJNA611818) | marine sediment metagenome | isolation source: surface marine sediment (0.6m) | place: French Polynesia: Moorea | collected 2018-08
ATACTTAACTGCCAAAACGAGTTAAAATATCTATATACATGTTTATTGCTTGAAAAGTTTACACGTTTTAAGAAGCAAATCATTTCACTGATTCACAAGAAAAACTCACAAGCAGTAGAGATAGGTGGTTGGTTATAAACGCTCGCCCATTTGTCACTTAATTTATCGTTTTATTATGGAGATAAAATAAGCGTTTAAGCAGGGAAAATCCCTTGGATTTGATGAAAATGTTCTTTTTCTCAATAAATTTTATGGAAATGTGCTATTCTGTCCAAATTTAGCCTTATTTTCTCGTTTTTCAAGAAAATTGCCAATAATTGTTTGCAAAATGTGACATAAATGTGTTCCTCTTCCTTAAAATGTCAATTTTTCGCAATAAATGTTTGCAAAATGTCATACGAATGTGTTCTTCTTTCTTAACATGTCAATTTTAGCTCTTTTTCTTAATTTATTTGACAAATCATTGTAATATTTCAGCGAAAAGGCGTTGTTTCTCAGACAGAAGTAAGGACATTTGTCATGAAGAGACTTATCTGAAGTGGTCATTTATTCAAGTTGACCTGTTTTGTGACTTGCTGGAGGTTGAAAACAAGGACATGAGTGTTTCTCATGGACAATTGGTCTTTGAGAAGAGAATAACGGTCACATTGTGTTTATTACGTAATCAATTGAAAAATTCCCCAACAATCACAACGAGCGTAATGTAAAATTATGTTTTTTCAGAATCTTTTTCTAGAGATTTTAACTTAGCAATGAAGAAATAGCTGTTTGAGAACAGAAATTATTTTTTCAGTAAAATAGTTGAATTATTTTGATTCACTATCGAATGGAACGATTCAGAAGTGAAGTAGCGTTTTCTTCTTTGAAGTTTTCTAACTCGCCGCTCATGATGACTTTCTCACAGGAAAGTTACATTTCAGTTTAACCGTTAATTTTCTCCGAGCTCTTTCGGAAACAGCGCCACAATTTAAAATTTTGCTCGTTTAAGCTGTGCTAAGCTGTGATTTGTTGAAAATGTTGTCATTCTTCTTCGAGTATTCATCGTTTAAATTCGTCACTTCAAGAAATATTTCACAACAGTTATCAATTACAACTGCGACAGAGACGAGTGACTTCTTGCGAAATTGCCGAACAAAAAATGTGTTGTCTTTTCTGTGAAACGATTTGGAAATACATACTGGAAGAAAGAAAGACACCTGAAGGTTCTAATCCTTCTGCAGCAATTATGTCCTTTCCGATCCGGTTGAAGCGAAGGATTATCGCTCACAACAACAACAATTCTTCAAGCAGGCGGCTTCTGATGTTCATGATGAACGACGGTGACTATTATGGAATTACGATGCCTGGTTACGGAGAAAAACTTGATCTGGTGAGTTTTGGTGGAGAGGAGAAAGGTTGTGGCAGCGTGACAGTTGTGAACAGAAAAGGACAGCTTGTCAGTTGGGAACGTCGCCTTGCTGAGGGTTTATTCATTGATGAGGTGTACGAAGATTGGCAGTCGGTTGTTGTCCCGGAAGATTTTGTTCCTGAAGGACTGAACGCTCATTTTGAAGATATCGAAGATCTGATTCAACCTTTCAACGAATTCGACTTGAACTCCTAGATCAACATACCTCAAACCCCCAACATTTCGGTCCTTTTCAGGACCACCACATTTTCCTTGAGGATGACCCTTCAAAAACTGTTTCCTTACCCCCCATTTTCAAATAAAGAAAAATAGGCGTTTTTATGTTTAACAGAAAAGAGGTAATGTGGTGAGTGGTTTGTTGCTTCGTTTATTTTTTCTGTTGAAAAAAACAGGAAGTGGGTGGATTCTTTCGTTAAGAAGGACGCTCATTTTCAAGATAAATGGTCTTCTCATTCAAATTGTTCGTTAGAAAATGTTTCATTCTCAAGCTTCTTCGCTTCTATCAGAAAGAAAGTTGTTCATTTGCAGCTCATGCCTTCATCTGATCAACAGTTCAGTCCTTTTTCTCAGGTGAACGTTTGTTATGGCTTATTCTAGACAAGAGACTGACTTGCAAAAAATCCGTCAACGAATCAATGAAGCACAGGAAAGAAAAGTGAATGTTTATTACATGACAGTTGGTGGAAATAAGGAACGATGTCCGTTCTTGGAATATTTGCACATGTGGTTTTCTGTTGGAAGTGGAATAACTATCAAGACAATTGAGAGAGAGTTTCTTTTTGCTGCTTCAATGAATCTTTTAAACGGAGATACTACAAAACTTATGATTCCGACGGAGCAAAATGTGATTGACAAACATTTCAAGAAAGTTTTGTCTCAGCTTGGAAGTGGACCGTGTTTGGCAGTAATATCTTGTCGTTGTGATTCTCATTCTCATATTTTCCATCGCTTAATTTGTGCTTTGTAGGAAAAAAAAGAGACACAACGGGATATCATTGAGAAAGAACGATAATTTCAGACACAAAAAAAACCCATGGATTCAATAAGCGATACAGGAGAAACATTGGTGAAGTTAAGATTAAAATCCAAGCCAAGTTTTCAAAAGTTGAAGGAAGCTCTTCGAGGAATTAAACATTTAGAAAATTGTGACTATTTCAATGAATTCGTCTTTTTGGACTGTAAAAAAGAAGAAATAGTGGAGAATTTATTTTTGCTGTTAAATTTGTTGAAACAGTTGAACTTAATGGAAGAAGTTTTTATGACAACGTCCGATTAAAATGGCCAATTTCACTTTTCTTCATTTGCTTCGTCTAATTGACGATGTGTGTTTTCATTTGGATTTTTTCAACAGTTCCGTAAGGAAAGAGTTTTGTCACTTACTTCAAAACACTGAATTGTTTTTTCTTTTAGTAGAAGAACAAAGAAATATTTCAAAGGGAAAATTTTGTTCAGAGAATTTTTCTCGTATTTCATCCCTTTGTAATGAATCCACTCAGAGACAAATTTTTTGGCAGTTAATTTTTCATTTCTTTTCTTCTCTTTCATTTCTTGTTTCAAATTCGTCGGAAGAAGAAACAAAGGGGATAAATGATTTCTGTGAGGCGTTCCTCTTTTCCTTTCTTCATGAATAATAATAAGCGTTGCTTCTCTTCTCGTTTATTGGTTGAAATGAAAAACATTGGATGTGGAAGGAGCGGTTACAAGCTTATAACAGACAAAGGAGAAACTTTCTTCGCTTCATTCTATTATTGTGCAAAAATGATTGGAGACGTTGAAGTAACGGTTCAAACTGAAAATTCTCAAGCTGAAGGAGGCAATTACAGCCCTTCTGACGAACCATTTCCTTGTTCAAGCATGGATGTGGACGAATTGTATTTGAAAGATGAAGTTGATGCAAATTCTTGCCTCATTCATTTGAGCTATCGAGTTCGTGTAGAAGTTCATCTCGAGTAAGTATTAAATTAACTTTTCTCAATTTTCTTCGCTTAATAACGCAAGCAAGAATGATTTGGATTAATAACGCAAGAAAAAATGAATTGGAATTGATTCTTTTTTTTTGATGAAAGATTAAAGTAAAGGAGCAAAATAGTTGGCGAGAAAAACGTTCTTTTTTTTTTCTTTTACTGAAGAGAAATTAAACGAAAAGTTTAACAAAAAGAAAAAAAAACATAGCAATTATTTTTGCAATTATTTTTCACTGTAGGCGAAGCTTTGGGAATCTTCACTTCTACAGAAGAAGGGCTTCAGGTCCTGACGTACTGGTGCAGCTCTCCAGACAACACTGGAGAAAGTTCGTTGAGATTTCCAACAAAGTCAAGGATGCGTATGATGAGAAACAAGCGATGGAAGAGTATCTCGACACTCACCGAACCCGCTCTGTGAAGGTTTACCTTCACAATGAAACTTGGTTCCTTGGCTTCATCGCTTACACAGCTGCGGGGAACCTTGTCCCAGCTCGGACCATCAACCTACATGCTGACGAAGTTTACGAGCTTTATGAAGGGATGCGAGTCATCGAAAGCGTTGTCAGGAAGAATTCCACTACTGCTGTCACTCCTCTGAAAAAGCGAAGGGTCAGAGTTGAACAAGGTCAGAATGGGCAACAGCAGCAATCTCGTAAGTTCAACTTTGCCGATCTTTGTCGAAATCATTCTCTCGATTGTTTTAGTTTTACTTCTCTGGATGAAACAAAACTTTCCGAGAACAGTTTGCTCAAACATTTTTGTCACAGCCCCATCGTTTGGAGATGGAAAGTGACAGACAATCAAGGCGAAACCACTGTTTCCACTGAACTTTTTTGGTTTCCGGAAAATTGTTTGGAAGACCTTGATAAATTTTTGAACAAAAAATCCATGAAAAAAGAACACACTGTTTATCAATTTCTCCCTGTTTTGTGTCCAAACAAGTTAGAAGAGTTTGCCACGTTGAAAAGCTGCGCTGTTTATCTTTTCTGGGCCTTTGTGAAAAGGGAGCTATTTCCTGGAATAAAGGAAGAGTTCTTTTTGCCTGAAATGTATGTTAGATCAGAAAAAGAGCTGCAAGAACAATTTACGAGTAAGTGGTGGAAACATCCTGGAATTATGAACGCCTTGCCAAAATTAGTAGAAGAGGTAGATAAAACAGCGAAGTGCTTTATTTCCCCTGTGAACCATCTTTGTAAAGCTTTCTGGGAATTCACTGATCCGTCTTCCTTCCAACAGCTGCTGTTTGATCATCTTCAACTGTCTCGAGAAAACGGAGGAACAAAACTTTTGACGATGGAGAAAAATTTGGAAAGATGTGAGGAAAATGTCCTAGCTGGACTTTACGGTTCTTTAGCTCATGTTAGAAGTGATTTATTTGATAAGCACAAAAAAAGATCGTAGAATTAAACGTTGATTTTTCTGTATTTCTTTTATTTGTACATAATAAGTGGTAACAGTTAAAGTACAGACTAGATGTCAATGTGAAAATAAAGAAGAAAATTCAGCTGAAACAATGTCTATGTCTTTGTCTTAATTTAAAACCGTAACATTCCGTTTATTGTCAATTGTCACTAAAGCAGGAAATCTCGCCAGAACAAGCACTTGCTGTTCAGTTTCAATAGGTTTGGCAAAAAACATTTCCAATTTAGTAGAACCGGTTTTAGGAGTTCCCCAATACGGAACATTGGCTGGAACAGTTGGATCTGTTTTAAAAGCGATAACAAAGTCTCCATCTTTCAAGGTGTTACGTGTAAAACCGTTCTCAGTAGTTCCGCTTACTTCCCAAATACTTTGAAGAGGTCGCAATTGCCATTCGTTTGCTTTAGTCTCCTGAAGTTCTTGGATGAAAGGGATAACTTCTTTTTCTGGATCGGGCATTTCTGTTGCTGCACGAGGAAAGGCTCTAAAATTCAAAGGTTTTCCAGGAATAGATTTTCCTCTAAATTCAAATACTGCAGATTCAATGTGATTTCTTTTGAAGAAAAAAGGATCCATTTTCCAGTTTCCATACAATGCATCTGTATCAACCATTACCACTACCATGTCTATTGGCAATTGATCAGAGAAAATGTGACTAACTTTGAAGTCACTACGTCCAGCTTTCAGTTGAAACGAATGAAGTTCTGATCTTACAAACTGATAGGGAATAGGATTATTTTCTGATTGTACAGCAACTACTCCTTCAACAGAGTTAGGATTCATTTCTATGTACATACATTTCAGTTTAATACTTCTTATTTGATAATCTAACATTTCCGACACAGTGTCACTAGAGGCTACAAATCTAAATTTATCCGTTGCAGGAGTTAAACGAAGTTTTAAACGAACTCCATTTACCAATAATCGTTTAGGGTTTTTGAAGAAGTCAAGTAACAATGGACCGCTTAACTGCACCAGGTGACCTCCTCGAACTCGTCTTGATCTCTTAATTCCTCCACTGTCTTTTGTTCTGTAAGGACTGGGGTGTTCCTGTCTTTTCCTGCAAAAACTTTTGGTGAACAACATTGATTCTGTAAGTTTGTCCATTTCTGACATTTTTGTTCTTAAGAGTAAATCAATGTAGGTTTTATGTGGAAAGTCATGATTACTTGAACAGACGGTTTGTTCTCCCAATGTGAGAGAAACATCGCTCCATTGCGTTTGCAGAAATGCATCTATAGGTACAACTGTCTCTACTTCATCATTTGTAGCAAAAGCTGCAGGAAATGTTGTTCCGTCTTCAAGTGTTTCAGTTTCTCCTGTGAGAGAAATGTTGCCATCGCTCCAGGTTAATCCTTTCTTTTTCTTGACGCAAAAGTCCATGTAAAGTTCCACACTTCGAAGGTTAAGGAAGTCCTTTTGTGGAGGTATGTCAAATTCAATGGATTCTCCGGAAGTAGGCTCGACCAAGTTCGTTGGTTCAAAATATTGTTCGTAAGCGTTATATTGACCAATGTTTTGTTCTGGTCCTTCAAAGAAGAGCATGTCTTCCGGAACTTTGCTGCGCGTTTTTCCATATCCTTCAAAGTGACGTTTCATTTTGGATGTTGTGTGGAAAAGTTCAAACAAACAAATGAGCTTTTATTCTTTATTTAACTTCTATTTACGTTTTTTTGAAGACTTGATGATTGAAGCTCTGTTTCTCTTATTGGTAGAAGCTGTAGATTTAGTTGTTTTATGAGAGCTGTGAGATTTTTTCTTTCCTGAAGCTTTCTTTTTGACGGAAGGTTTTTTTTGGTAAGAACGTTTTTTTGGCATTTTTCCTAAAATTCCAGTTCCGGCAGAGGTTCCTACAGGTTGAGCAAAGGCATAAACTTCCGGAATAGATGGTGGAGTTTCTGCTGGAGGAGAGATGTTTGCAGCATGCTTAAATCCTTGAACGTTACCGTCAATATCTCTTACTTCCGCAGTTAAAGGTTGGTAGGAAGAATCTTCCAGGACAACATCATCTAAATTTTTCTTGAATCCTTTCACCATTTGCGAAAAAAGTTCCTGCCATTGTTTCACTGAATCTTTGATTGGAACAGTTTCCATTTCAGTTTTTTTTAAATGTTAAAATTGTACAGTTTAGAGTGCAGCTTTTCAAAGACGGCTCTTGTCCTAAAGCGTTTAAAAGAAATAGTCGAAGTTTCTTTAATCGCTTATTTTTAACTTCCAACCATAAAAGATTTGAAAGGTTTGTGTCAACTGTTTCTCCGTCGGCTTTGAAATAGATTTCTCTCAAAGCAGGAAGTTTTATTCCCCCATTTATTACAGCTTCAGTTGAACAAATGTCACTACAAATGAAAAGTCTTTTTTCAGGAGATGAAAGCTGTTCTCTGTTGGACAAATTTATTTTTCCATTTAAGTTGAACAAACTACAGAGATGATTTTCGAAAAGTATTCCATAATCGTCCAAATGAATGTATTCTTCAGACTTGTTCAGCGAAAGAAACAGAAAATTTCTAGAGTTACTTTCTGATTCTTTCTCCATGGAGAAATTAAATTTGAGTGACCAAAGAACTTTTAGGAATCCAACGGTTAAAGTAAGAAGGTAACGTTTTATATTTTACTTTTACCAATTCTTTTTCTTCTTTAATAATCCGTACTTCTAGGAGTTCTTCGCTTTCTTCTTCTTCGTTTAATTCCCACAATGAAGGTTTATTACGATCAACATTTGTGAGACTTTTCTCTGAAATCCATCTGCTAAATTTTTTTGGCCATCCAATATATGTTCCTTTCACTTCCTTTTCCTGTTTCTTTGTTCGTGTAGAAAGTATTTCTTCCAACCAAAAATGTTTTGGAGAAGGCGCTTTCTGCAGTTCGTTAGAGTAAAAAGTCCCAGACACTGTGTCACCTTCATAGTCTGATAAGCGATACATTGGAATGTTCCTTCTTCTAAACTTTTGTTTGATTACAAATATTTCTTCACTCCATTTGTCTGAATATTCTCTGGCAAAAGCTGTCTTTCTTAAGCTTATTCGAACAAAGTCTCCAGGAGAAAAAATAAATTTTTTTCCGACATTGTCTTTTTTTTCTGCAGGCCAATACATTTGCCACCATAACTTTTTCTCATTCTCTTTTGAAACATTTACAGGTTTTTCTCTTATTCCATGATGCCAGGTATTGTTGTATGAAATCACAATGTCTTGTAGAACATCGATGTAGCGAAAGTTATCTTTTGTTCTAAGATAGCGTTTAATTTTTGATTTCAATGTTTTGATAACTCTTTCAACAAAATTTGCTTGAAGCTCGTTTGAAGTGAACATTTGCACAATACCTTTTTCCTTGAAGAATTTTTTTGTCACGTTTGAAGTAAATTCTTTTCCTCTGTCAGTTCTTATTCTTCTTGGTTTGTTCCCTTGAAGAATTTTTTTGAAACTTTTTACAATTGTTTCGGATTCCTTGTTTTTTAGAGGTACTACCCACAGAAATCTAGAAAAAACGTCAATTACTACTAACAGAAAGGAAATTCCATCGTTTTCTTTTACATATTTTTCGTTGTTGAAACTTGCTAAATCTGCTTCAAACTGGTCGTTTATTCCAGATACTATTACTCTTCCTCTTCCTTTAACTTTTTTAACAGTTTTTGACAAGGAGTAAGGCAATTGTTGTTCTAGCCATCTTTTCACTTGACTGTAAGAAATATTGTATAATCCATCTTCTTTCACTGCCTGATACAGTTTTTCAATTCCTTGAAAACTTCCGTTTCTTTTTACATCATAGTAAATTAATCGTAAGTAATCTGCCAAAACTTTTTCTGAGGGAGCGCTCAAAGTAGAAGTTTTTGACGACATTGTTTTTTATTGCTTCAATGTTTCAGCAAGTTAACAGGTTTCGCAATTTGCAACTTTGGCGGAGGTAACATTGCTCCAAAAGCATATCCAAAGAATGAAACCCACATTTCAGAGTTACCGTTCTTTAAAGACAAGTTAATAATACAGCTAACAATTACTACAAAGATGATAAACATTTGAGAAATGTACACAACTTCTGACTTAGGAACGTTTTGCCCAAAAAACTTCCACCGTGAAGAAGAAGAAGAAGTGGAGGAAATACTGCCAGTAACGGAAGTTGGATCAATTTCATTTTCATTCGGTAAAGAAATACTTGTTTCCGGGTTTAAAGTGTTGTCTTTCATTTTGAACTGTTGAGAAATTTCTTGTTGAGATAGTTTTTTCGATTTTCAGCTTGCGCAGCTTTTCTTTTCTTCCTAAAGTTTTCTCCTAAAGTTTTCTGTTTTGTAACCAAGTCTTGTTGTGGTAGAGGTATATTTTTCTTCCCTTCCTTCACTTGTTTTTGCGATATATTTGTCGCAGCTGATTCTTCTTCCGGCTGAACTTCAGGAAGTTTTTCTTCCAATGATTTTGGTAAAGTTACTTTAAATCCTGTTAGGAAAGAATAAACAGTAGAATATCCTGTTGGCTCAGTAAACGAAGATGTTTCATCAATGCTTTGATCCTTCAAAGCGAAGCGAATGATGTCAACAATGTTAGATCCTTTAATGGGGAGAAACACTTCTCCAGAAGAATTTTTCCAATCTACTTTCTGCGATAACTTCAACTTCCACAAAATTTTTTGAGCAGACTTCCATTTCTTTTTCGGAAGTGAGAAAACAATCCAAGCTAGAGGATCGAGAAGTCTGTAGCGTTTATTTTTGCTTGACTCAGTCCGAGGAAGAATAGTTGCTCCTTTCTCTGGGGAAAAAGAAATTTTTGGACTTCTTTTGTTTTCGCCCCGTTTCAGCAGAAAACTCTTGCCTTCTTTGTTGCTGTTCTTCTTCTTCTTCAGTTTCTGAACTTTCAGCGATTGATCCTGATCCTGTTGAACTTTCTCTCTCTTCTTGTTCGTTGTCTTCACTGGAGCTGTCCGCATTTTTTCCCAGTTTTTTTTCATCAACAGCAGCTTTTTCATTCTTTGAGATTTTTTTCCTGTCGTTTCTTTCTTCATCTTCTTCTTCTTTTGAACGTTTTTTTCCTGAAATTTTTTCTTCGAATCCATGATTATTTGTCAGAGATAATTGCTGCTTCTCAAAGTTGTTAGAAATTTGATTGCTTTTAACGTCCCACAAATTTAGTCCTTTTTGCACAATTTGAACGATTAAAGCAGCATTCTTTTTTAACATAACTCTAGAAGCAGCTTGTGTTTCGAGTTTCAAGAAGAAAATGTTACATTTTGCAGAGAGTTTTTCCCATTTCTTTGTTCTACGAACATTTCCACCGGAAGTAACTTCTTTGCTAACGAAATTGTCTATCACTTTTTGAATTTTTCCTTTTCTTCTTAGCAGCTTTAAAATACTTCGCAAGCTTTCAAGTTGATTTGGCTGTATTTCATAAAGAACGTCTTCGGCTTGATCTGTTGAAGCTGCAAAGGCTATAAACCGTAAAAAATCTTTGTTTTTTTCGATTTTGCTGTTAATTGAAGACATTTTTTCTGAACTGTTAAACGATGTTGACAATAAAAGAATGTCAAGAGACTTTGTTTTGACACCGTTTTTTATTTTTAAACAGCTTTACACTTATGAGCAAGTAAACATTTTTACAAAGTTCCATGACGAAGTCTTGAAATTTTACTTTTAACTTTTTTCATTTTTCTTGTCGCTTCTTTGGCAGATGTTTTTCGTTTTTTCTTTTTAATTGAACTAATAACCGAAGAAGTAACAATGGATGGAGCCCAATTTTCTACAGAATAGCATTTTCCCAAAGGGAACTTTGGATCGTTCTTGAAGATACATGTTCTCCATCTCTTGGAAGCTTCGCAGTGAGGAGTGCAATCTACCACTAAATATCCGTGAGGAGAGCTGGTAGCATCTTCAAAAGCTTCCAAAAAAAGATCAGGATTTCGCGGACACTGTTGACGTGCAAGAATCATTGCTTGATTTTTGTCTCGATGATTCTGAAAGAGAACTAAAATTAAGGTGTTGAGAGCAATGTTTCGAGCACATTTTCCTTGAGCCATAACATTTTGAGTTAAAAAAAGAGTTGAAATATTGTAGTGATGACAGTATTTTGTGAACAACATTTGAGCTTCTACACTATCCACAATTTTTTCCATCAGATCATCTAGTACGATTATGTCAAGATAATTTGTGTCACTCAACGTTTCAACTTTTTCTCTTGATGGAAGTCCGGCATGAAATTCTAAATTTGGAATTGTTCTTTGCATTTCTAAAAATTTCGGTTGGAAAACTCCATAACAGTACAAGATGCTTCTCACTGGTTGAGAAAAATTGTTTCTGTTAGAAAGAAGTTTGTACACCCAGCAAGTTTTTCCACATCCTGTTGGTCCTGCAATCATAATAGGTCTGCCTGGAGGAAACGGAAGATGAACACTTCTGTACGTTGTCTCCTTTGGATTGCTTTTCTCTTCAGCTTTCTTGAAATTTTCCTTCGTTTTACTCATTTCTACTGTTGTTCAAATCCAAACGGGAAAGAGGAAAAGCTTTCTTTGACAATAACGTTTTTATCTAAAATCACTCCATACCTTTTGGACTGCAATCTGTTTGTCAAAGTAAATGTTGTCTTGTCTCTTGTAATGTGATTTCTTTGCACAACGATTTTGTCTTCTTGGTTTTTTTCCGCTGTTTCGTTTATACTCCTCTGTTTAAATGAAGAAATAATTTGCCTTTTCAAAGAATGAAAGTTTAAATGTTGAGCAACCTGCGAATCCAAAGTAAATCCTCTTATTTTGCAGACAGTTTCTCCACTGTTCAACTTATACGCATAATTTTTTGGTCCTCCAGCAACAAATTCAGAAATGAAATGGAAAGGAGTTGAAGAAAGTTTAGGATGAATCTGTTTACAGGAGAGCTTTTTACAGGACAGCTCATCAGCTAGCTCTCCCAAACTCGTTCCTGTAAGCGGATCGCTTTCTGCACTGGTTGAAATGTAAATGAGGGAATCTGTATCTGTGTAAAGTAGTCGCTTTCCAAGCTGCTGCATTACAACCCACAGCTTCAATCGTGCATAAGTTGTTGTAAAGGCGGAAACGATTACGTTAGATTTAACATCCGTTACATTAAATAGAGGGTTTGTTTCCAGTTCTACATGAATACAGTTTTCGCTTAAAACGTGAAAATCTAAAATAGTTGAAGAAGGTTGAGTTAAAATGTCACAAAATTTTTCCGGTGTATTGATCATAACACTTCGACGTAAGTTAATTCTTTGACCAAATTTTCCATAGAGAGAATTCAACATCAGCTTAGCCAAAGAACGAAGAGATGAACACTTCTTTATTTTCTCTGGAGAAAGAGCAATGTTTTCTTTCGCTTTAAATTCTTCGATGTAAGAAGCGATTTCTGATTCCGTAGCAATTCCAGGGGGAAGTCCATTTGCTTCTTGTTTTATTTTTAAAAAAGCGTTGACATATCCAGAGAAAATGTTTTGTGAAGTTGAAGGCCAATGTAAAATTTCAAACCAATGAAGAATCCTGTATCCAACATCAAGTGCTGCTTCAAGTTCAGGAGTGCAAAACGTTCCTGTCCATGAACGCTTATCTTCATCACAACAACAATTCAACCGTTGAACGTTATTTTCTCCACAAAAGGCACAAAGAGGAAAGATAAGCTTACCACCGTTACATCGATATGGCAGTACAGGATGAAGAAGATTTCTAGGTGGAAGCACTCGTACTTTTGCTATTCCAAAGAAGTTCAAGCAAAAATGAGAGTGACTTTCTGCAGGACAAAATTTTATGACTGAAGAATGTTTATTGTAAGAGCACTTTTTTTCATGAAAGTATGTTCCTTTGAATTGCTTTTCAAGTGATTTTTCACAGTATCTTTGAGGATGAGAGACAGGAAATACTCCATGTTTCAATGCCCACGGATATAAGCTTGAAAAGTCTACATATTTTCCATGTTCATTTGAATTCTTTGTAAAATTGTAGTAAAATTTCAATGCAGCAGTTCTTCCGCCAAAATAAGCGTCTCTTAAACTGATGGAAGTGAAGTTTTGTTTCCAGGAAGGTTTTGTTGGTTTAATTTCTTCTGTTTTATCTTGACAAGCCCAGACACTTTTTATCATGTATCCTTGTTTTTGAAGTCTTCTTTCTCTTAGAAGAGTTTCTTCCCTTCTTTGCATCATTGTTTTAGATCGAAATTTCACTTTTTCACCTCTTTTTTCATTGAAAGAAACTACATCTTCAGGAATCTTGGGAAAACAATTTGGACATCCATGCCAATGACATCCGTAGAATTCAAGTGCTACTTTCCATCCTGTAACAGGATCAACATAAAATCCGTCCAGTTTGCATTTCTTTGATGGAAGATCGCTTTCTGCAGGGAGATAAACGATCTTTTCTCCAAAAATCGAAGAAGTTGCTGTTTGAATAGTAACTTTAGGAAAACCTAACATTTCTAAAGTCTGGTCCAGTTCTTCTTGTTGCCTTTTCAACCACATTGCTGCTTCTAAGCTGTAGTTGTCTTTTGCTTGATATTCGTTTGGAGGAATAAGCGCTAAATCTGATGAAATAAATTGTTCGCAAATTACTCTGTTGTCATTTTCGTTCTCATCTCCTTTCAATGTTAAAGGATTAATAGAACTGTCTCCATGAATTTTTTCTGCTTCTCTCCAATTGCAAGAACAACGATCAATGTCATGAGAACAATCTGTATTCCTGACATCTTTCTGTCTTAAAATTTTCCATTTTTCTTTTAAAAATCGTGACCTAAACACTCCTATGGAGACAGAAGCTGCACTGACAAAAGAAAATGGATCTATCGCTTCTCCTCTTTCACTTACAGTAACTTCTTTTAAGCGCTGTCTATAACTTAAACAGGCACGTCTAAGTATGTCTACATCGCTTCGACAGTATTCTTCCATTTCTTTCTCAAAATCAAAAAAACTGTTTTTGTTCTTTTCATACCATTCTTCAAATTCTGTGAGTTTGTCTTCTGTCATTGAAGAAGGAGAATACAGTTCCTTTGGTGGAAGAGAAGGCAAGACGGTGAAAGCGTTAGAAGATATGTTGTAAAAGTGAGGAAAAAATCCTTTTTTCAATTCATTCAAATCAAAACATTTGGGCAAATCTGACAAAGGCATCGGCAGAAACATGCATGAATCAAGGAACCTTAAGTTCAGTCCTTTTCCTACTTTCATGTAAACTGCTTTGCTTCCGTTGAAAATAACGTAAGAGTCTTGAAGAATGTTTTCTTCCAACAAATATTTCAGAATGAAATAATTGTCAAAGCTCTTTGCATTATGAGCAATTACTGTACAGTTTTTGTGTTGCCTGCTTACAAGCCACTTTCCAAAATTTCTTGTCACATCTGTTCCTCTAAATTTTATTTCACGTCTTCCGCAAGATCCGTTTAAACATGGAAGTTTTTCAAATTCATGCTCTTTCCTGTTCCACTGATCACACTTGCTACAGCGACTTCCACATCGAGTGCAAAAATCTGCCACTTCTTCGTTTTCACAAGTCTTACAACTTGATTGAGCTATTACCAGATTTGGAACATGTTGACCGTTTTCTTGACAAGTTTCAAAGTCATAAAATATTAAACGATCTATTTCAGGTAAAGAAGCAGCGCTTAAAGCTCTCATGTGACACATGTGAGGAAACCTTTCATCGTTGTTTGATGTCCAAATGTTGCAATTATTGCAATATTGTTCACCACAAACGTGAAACTTGCGAGGTCTTTTGAGTTCACTTCTTGTTGTTTTACATTGAACACATTTGTATCGTCTGCGGCACAAACTAGAGGTCTGAGAAGTTTTTCGTTTAAATTTACTGTGTTTCTTTTGTCTTTCACGCTTATGTCTTTCAAAGCATTCTTTTGAGCGACAAGTAAAGTTACAAGTCGGACAAAAAATTTCAGCAGATTTTCCTAAAAGAGGACACTTCTTGCTCCTGCAAACTGTGCAGAAGTTAGAACAGCTATGTAATTCAGGATGACTCAATGCTTTTTCACAAGTTGTGCAATAATCCACTTTTTCCAGAAATGCCCCCATCTTCCGCAACAAGTCAAAATGCCATATGTCGGACTGAAAAGGTTTCCAGTGATAAAGATAAATTCTGCGAAGGTGATTGTATCTCTTACATCCAGGATAAACTATTTGATCGTTCATGTTGCAGCTTACAACACATACAGATAAACGAAGAAATTTTTCATACAGAGGAATATCCTCTAACAATCCTGGACGATCTTCCGAAATGTTCAATTTTCTTTTCAGCTCAACAGCTTTTTTGTTCAAGTTGTTACCATTTTTTGTTGCAGCACTTCTGTACGCTTTCTGAAGTCTCAATGTTTTGGCTTTTCCAGTCAATTTAAAGTTTTCAATGTCTGCCAATGCTTCAGCATAGTTTAACCCAACTATTATCGCTCTCGGGAGACAATTGTTGTCAGAAGGATCATCCTGTGGAAATGGCACTCTTACCACTGAACGTTTAATTTTTCTGTCTCGTTCATAGTCCAACCTGTATTTACCACTGTTTGATTTTCCACTTCCTTGAATCCGTTTCACTACTGCCACTTGAATTTGTAAGTTGTTATCCAAAGGAATAACTGCTGAAGAACTTAAAACGAACTCTATTTGAGACAAAATCACTTCTGCTGTCATGTCTTTCACTGGTCTTGGAGGAACTATAATCGCAGATTCTAATTTTGGGTGATCTATGTACAATCTGGCAATGTCATATTCGTCATGAGTTCTTGAAATGTCTGTCATCATTTTTTCGAAAACTTTTTCCAACTGCATTAAAACAGTGTTTAACATGACATCGCTTAACCCAGATTGAGGTACAATGCGATAGGTTTTCTCTTCTGCCCATGTAAGTCCTTTGAAACTTGCAGTCTTTCTAACATCCAACAATAATTGAGAGACATTCTCATCATCGTCTTCTTCTGAATCTTCTGAAGGATTAATTCTGAAGAAAAGATCTCTTGGTTGATAAAAACTTGAAGCCATTATGCTTTAGTTTTTAGAAAAAAATTCCGTTTATTCTTCTAAAAATGACAGAATCAGAATATTCCGCAACAATGTGAGAGAAACACAGCAGCTGAAAAATGTCTTGTACTACAGCTTCATTTAAGATTCCGAGGAGGCGTTCTTAACGTGATCGTCAGGCTTTACATTGTCGTAATTGGCTGAAACAGCAGCAGAGGCTCCTCCTTCCTCCCCCAAAACATTCTTTTCATTGCTCACAAACTGCACGTTACTCATGTCTTGTTCACTGTCAATTTCATACAGCTCGTAACTCTCATCTTCAAAACTGTCCGATTCTTCCTCTATTAAGATTTCGCTTTTTGTTTGCTCCGAAGGCACTACAACTATGTCTTTTCCAGTTAACTTTCCTTTCGCTCTTTCGTTACCGTTTTTCTTTCCCATCGACCGTGACAAATATTCTAACGCTTCGCTTCTTTTCTTTACGATATTTCTTCTTTTGCTGCAAATAGGACACTTAGTTTTTCTTCTCTTGCATACTGTAACTGCGGCAAAACAGACAACAATCAAGACGTTCTCTCCTAGTACTATCGCTCCGCTTGTCCACAAGATGAATTTTACTGCAAATAAAAGAAAAAATTCCAATAACATTTTATCGTTTAATTTCTTTTTTCAAACTGTTACAAACTAACATCACAAATATACATTGTATTAGCAGTGACCGATTAAGAGACACTATTTCTCGTTCTACGCATTAATCGCTAACCTATTACATACTTTAATCGGTAAATTAAACGCTAAATAGAAAATAAACGTTCCAGAGAATAAATGAAAAGAAATGCAGTTTAAAATCTATCAAAAGAGTTTCGGAAACAAAAAATACAACAGCATTTCTTGACGAAAGTCAAACAGAAGGAGACTTAAATGTTACTTCTTCATCAGAATTGTGGCCGTCGAAATTCCATGACCCATTGTCGTCTGAATTAAGTTTCCGAGCTGTCACAAATTCTCCTTCTTCACTTGCATCTTGAATGTTCTGCGGAGTAGAAACGGTAGGAAAACCTTCCGAAGAATCTTCCGTTTCAATGGTTTCATCGTTCTTTTCGTGATGACTTTCTACAGAGTCATGTTCTTCTGCTTTCACTTGGCTCGTCGAGAATGTTTTTAAAACAATGGTTTCTGTTCCTTCTTCCTTTACCTTGCTCCTTTTTCCTCCATTCTTGGATTTCTTGAAAGGACTTTGGAAGCGAAACTTTTTTACCTTAGTTCTAGATTCCTTCTTTATTTCCGAATAAAGATTGCGATTTAATCGAGGAGTTTCGTCAGAGGTAGTTTGCACTTGAGAAGTGGAGGGAACTGGTGGAGGTGGAAATTTCGGAACGGTTGTGATTTCAACTTCTTCGTAAATGCTCTCATCGCACAGCAAAGTTTTCCATTCATTCACAAATTCTTTGGTTTTCTCGAACTGTTCATCTGTTAAGCGTTTCCCACTAACCAATCGTCGAATGAAGCCAAACATTTCTTTGTCCATTTGCAAGTGAGAAGAACGTTCCTGAACAATGGGGCACATTGCTTCGTTTATTTTGTCCAAAGCATTGGCTCCAGCTTTCTTTAAGTCTTTGTCCAATTTCTTTCTTTGCATAACACTTTCAAGAACTGCAAAATGTTTCTCTAAATCTTCTCCTGAAGAGTTTTTCTTTGGACTTTGGACAGAAGAAAAAGTTTGCATTTCGATTAACTGTCCGGAGGTAGAAGGTTTGGATTTGTCAGCAGCACCAACACAAAGTCCTCGCTCTTTCCTTGTTCCAAATCTTGTATGACCTTCATCTTTCTGATTTTTCCGTTCTACTTGATTCAGTTCTTTTGCAGAAGGAGGATCATTTTTTCCCTCACCTTCTCCTTCTTCTCTCTCATTCTTTGACAACAACGCAACTATTGTTCCCAATGCGTCAGGAAAAAACGCAAAAAACCGGACAAAAGGGTTTGTTGAGCCATTTCTCACTTTTTCCTTTGCGATTAAGCCAATGATGATTAATATGAGAAGGCAGGGTATCACTATCAACGAACCTTCTTGGGGAGAAATGCCTGCAGAAGTCTTCAAAACGTCGTCTTTCAATTGTTCTTCACGTTCAACATTTTTCTCTTCAATTTCTCCTTCTCTGAAAGAAGAAAATGACTGGTGAATAAAATTTTCTGTTGGTTCCATTTAATTTAAAGTAAACCCATGCAAACAATCTGAAAACTTTTCCTACCTTTCTCGGTTCTTTTCTTGTAGAATGGTGACAACTCGGAGTAGCTCGCTCTCGTTTAATTTTCCATCGTCAAAGAAGCTGTAGCAGAAAAAAGAAAAAATGATGAAATCGTGGGAGATTTTCTTCAGAAGTTATTTCAAGTGAAAAAGAACGAAAAAACTACAAAATATACCTGTGAATAAGAGCTCTTTCTTTGTCGGTGAAGAACTTTCCCGCGCTACTTTCGAGGAATTTCTCGTTCGAAGTCACTTTCTCTGGAGGACTGAAAGATTCCTCCGAAAATTGTGCTGGAGAAGGTTCGTTTTCCATTTCTGAACCTGCGGATGCGGGCATGACAGATCGTGAAGGGTCTGGGACGATCTCTGGTTGTTGGCTGTCATCAGTTTCGGCTTCATGTCTGAAATAAAGGAGATAAAGGATGACAATTAATCTGCAGATTTGTCAGTTCAAATGTTTCTGTTTGATAAGAGATCCAAAGTTCGAAAAAAGGGAGTTCAGTTGTGAAATGTTGGAAAATAATAGAATTTTTCGGTGAATTGACAAAGGAAAGAACAATTTAAACTCAACCTCAACTTTTTGCTGAATTGCTTCTTATCTTATCGTGCGTCACTGTTTTCCTTATTCAAGACATAGTATTTCTGCTTGCTTTGCACAGAAGAAAAAAAGATTTAAGAAATGAAAAAAAGAAAGATCTCAAGCTGTCAGTAATCGATCATTTTCAGGGAATGAGGTCTGTTAGTGGGCGTTGGATCTTTAAGTAAACATGACCATAATGTATGCATTCTCATGCTCAGATAAATTACCTCAAATCTGTGACATTTTCCCCTACTCCAGCCAAATTGTTCTCAATTGATGTCATTGTTGAACTTAACAATGTAGAACGTGACGAGAGAAACAGAACAATTTCTGCGCTTTCACTCTCTTCTATTTCATGTACTTTAGAAATTTCAGTGATACTTGGTTCTAAAGTATGAAATTCAGATTCAGGAGAGAAATCAGAGATTAAACCGAGATACAATGTGGTTGAAGAGGAAAAAGAATAATTTTCCTCAAAGAATCTAGGATCAGTTGTTCTGCAAGAAATAAACGTTGAAAACTGTGTGAAATGTTTCTCTTATTCATTAGAATCCAAAAAAATTTCTGTTGATCTGCTAAAATAAAAATAAAGTTTCACTTACTGACAATCACGTAGTCCTGAAGGACAAGGCATGTCCGTGAAGATTATTCTGCCATATCGAAATGACAGAATCCATCCAAGAAAGTCCGGACAAACTGTGTGATCTGTCCCTCGCACCACTACTTCTTTCACTTGATGAATTTCCGCACTTTCTGAGAAAAGTAGGCTCTCGTCACAGTCTTCTCGGTTATCAAAAGTGCAGCGAAGCTTTTCAAGAGACACACATTTGCAGACATCTCTGTTAGAAAAAAAGTTAATGTCACACTGTCCCTCAGCAGTCGAAATAAACGAAACAAAAAGTGCAAGAAAAAAGTTGAACTTCTTCATTTTTGATTCGATTGGTGGTGTCAAAAACTTTTCCCTGTTGAAACAAAACGACGGATGTCACAATCTGAGGAAATTTCTCAGAAATAGCGCTGATCCTGCTCTTCAAACTTTCAACCAATGACAGTAGAGAAAAAGTGTCACGTGACTGTTTCGATGTTTTCAAATTCCAGTCAAGAAAAAATAGGAAGATCGGTCTAGAAGTTTCACCGCCATCTTTACAGGAAAAAAACCTAACCATTTCTTCGTCACGAAATCGTAAAGACTGAAAAATATCTTCAAGAAGAGGGACAGTGAGAAGGTTTGTAATTTTCTTGTACTGTTCTGTCGAAATGTGTTTTCTTCTGAGAGAAAGCTGTTTTGTTAACGAAGCACAACTATCAATTTCTCTTTTTTACTTCCACGTGTTTCCTTTTTTTTCTTTGCTGTTTGTCGACATTGCTACACGAAATTTAATGAAAACTAAGATTCTTTGTTCTTTTTTCACAAGCAAAAGCAAAGAATTCAAAAAATTTTGCGTACATCAGGTTCTATGATTCATTTCTTCCTCATCAAAAAATCCAACGGTCGTTCATTTTATGCTGACGCATGACTTTTCGTTTTAAAAATTTTCAGCTGGGAACGAAGCAGATTCATTGAAGAAAGAGATCACTCCATTTTTGTGATGGTATGTTTCTTCCTTTTTTATTGATCTTGTTTTAACAGTGCTTTTCTGCTGAAATTTTTTTTGGCTTGTAAGATTCAATTCCCGACAAAAATGTTTTTAATCGAAGATTTAAACGCTGTTTCAATGTTACAAAATTGTGGAAATCAACTTTAACCGATGACAAACTGAGCTACATTTCAATGTTGGCTAAAGATGGAAAGTTAGAGCCAAACAATTTTTAAGCGTGAACAAGCCAATCAGGAACTTTCATTTGAATCCGTTCCAAGGTAGGATAGATCCTTGCTGTTGTTGGTCTGCAGTGTGGAAGATCAATTTCTTGATAAGGCCGTTGGAAAGACGGAAAATTCCCCAGAAGCAGCCTTCGCATGATTCCGCTGACAAAAGCGCTGCAATTGTTGTCGGTTGGAGGTTGTCGGCCAAAGAAACGATAGACCTTGGTGAATCCAATTTGAGATGCAGAAGAGATGACATTCTCTGGAAGAGGTAGCCACTTTCCATGATCTTTGTAAGCTGGTTCGATGAAACAGTAAGTGGGAACAGGATTTCCACCGGCAGGAGGGACCATTCTTGAAATAATCGCAAGTCCAGCATGCCAAAGATCTGGTCGACGTTGTGGATAAGGTTGCCAGCCAATTTGAAAAACTGCTCCTCTGTACTTAAAACGAGGGTTGGCAGGAACTGTTGCTGGAGGAATGCTTCCTGGATCCAGTTGAAGGAGCGCTTTCATGATCATCACCATGGCAAGATCAGTGCTGACTGCTTGGTAAATTGGTTGAAGGGTCAAAGGAAGAGCGTTTCTTTCCAAATAATGCATGAGTGTAATGTCACCTGGATGTTCTGTACCGTAGCTGATGTGAGAGCAGTAACCAGGAAAAATGTAGAAATCCTGCCAGAATTGAAGATTCTGTCGTCTCCCCATCAGCATGAGATCTCGCAAGCGGTCCATTGCTTCAAAATCTTGCATTGTGTCAACCAAATATTGATCCCAGCTGAGAGCGTTTCTTCCCAAAGCAGGGTTTATTCTTGCTCTCCAATTTGGAGGAACAAGATTGTTCTGACGAAGTTCCATCATGTCAGGAGCAAAGTTTTGATTGAAATTGGTAGGACTTCTGAGAGGAGGGGGAGGAATAAGCGCGTTGTTTGCACCTCTTTTGGTTCCATTGATCCATTTTTCCATGTCATAATAAACGTCAATCACTCGAGCGCTGTCACAGAAGTCAGATTTCCTCAGAGCTTCCAAGTTAGGAGTGACGAGAAAATTTTCCCTCACCAAATTTTGTCCAGCTTGAAGAGGTTGTGGATTTGTCCGTGGATCGTGAAGGAAAACTTCTGCAGGCGTCATAGGATAAACGAGACCGTTCATCACCGAGTTGAAGTGATAATTGAAGTTTGGTCTTGGTGAGCCAGCCTGAACGACCACGGCATGATGAGGACCTGGTTGTGCTGCATTCTGCATCATTTTCGGTGTAGGAAGAGTTCTGAAAGAAACAAAGCAAAGATTTATTAGAATGATTCAGATAGAATTTATTGAAATGTTACAGAATTTTTGCGATTTAAATTTTTTCTCGCTGGACATTCTTTTCTAAACTTTTCGAATGAAAGAAAGTTTCTTCGCTTAAATTTGACTGGAAGTTGAAATAAACTTCTGAAATAGATCTTTGTCTTCATTGAACAGACAAATGAAACGATAAAGAAAGGTTTTCTTACCTTGGCAATCGGGAAAATTGAAAGAAATTGTTCTCAGCAGAAAAGCATGTTCTGTCTTCGAAAAAAGTTTGTTGTTGCTGTTGAGCTCAAATTTGATGACGTCACAAGTTGCGCGGTAAAAGTAAATTAGAAACTTTTCTTGAAACTAAACTAAGAAAAATTTGTAAATTATTTTTCAGCCAAAGAAGAAAAATGACAAGATTCAAAACAACTCCAAAAAATTCTCAACAATTATTAGAAGAAGCAATAAGAAAGATGACAAAGGATTATAAGGAAAACGAAAGAAATATTCAGAAAAACGAACGAAAAATTGCACGCTTAAGAAAGAAGAACGAAAAAATTGCAAATCTTGCTATAAAGGTATATTTTTTTCTTTTCGTAGGATAGAAGATGAAAAAAGAACTTCCAACATTGAAAGTAAAAGTGGAAAGAAATCAACTTGCAGAAAAACTTGCTTTGAAAGAAAAAACCAAAAAGGTACAAATTCTGGTTTGAATCTCGATAAAACGGAGAAAAAAAGAAGATAGCAACAAATTTCAATTTTCCGTAATGCCTTCTTTCAGACTGACATGAGAAAAGAGAGCAAAAAGAAATCTTCACGTCGAAAAAAAGAAGAAGCGAAGCGTGAAAGCGAAATGGAGAGCGAGAGCGGTTCTGAAAATGCATCCGAAAAATCGTCTGTGAAAGGAGATGAAATGGAAGAAACGTTGGAGTCAAAAACCAAGCCTGAAGAGGTTTGTATAAAATTAATCTGTATCTGTTTTGAACAGAAGATTCAACATGCTATCTTTTGCTTACATTTACTTTCTTTCAGCAGGACAACGTGGAAAACGTTGAAAAGATGGATTCGCATCTGTTGTCTGTATCAGAACCTGAGTTGAAACCTTCAACATCGAAAGAAGGGACAGCGTTATCAGACCCTCCAGCTGTGACAAAGACCTTGGTAAATTTTTTTCTTTCTTCCAAAAACTTTTTTACCGACAGAAAAATATGTACTTTAAATATCTTTTATTCTTTTTTCAGACTTCTCAGGATACTGTCATCATCATTGAAAGTCACGAGGAAAAGGAAGAGGGTGAAAAATCGCCAGAAATTGACCATCCATTTTCTCACAAAGGATTAGAATCCCTTCTGCTACCCCCAAAAAGCGTGACACTCACTCCGAAGGTAAACTGTTAAACGCTGTGCTAAGTCAAAAAAAGAACGATGAGCTTCTGCTTTGAAAGATTCATGTTTATCGCTTACTTTTTCAGAAAAAAAGTCCTTCGATTACTCCTATCCTGAGCAGGGAAACCAGCAAAGAAAGCTTGAACAACGATCCTAACAAGTCGGAAGAACCCCGGGAGAGAAGCTTGAAAGAAAGGGTAAAGGAATTCTTCAAGTTAGCTTTTTCAATTTCTTCTTTGCTCTTTTCTGCTCGCTGATCAAATTATTTTTATTTCAGATCGAAGATTTGGAAAAGATGACTTCCGCCAGAAGTGAAAGAACAGAAGAAGAAAAAGCTGTGCTTTCAAATTTGGAGAAAAAGATAACGGTATGACTTAAAATGATGCAAGTTTTTTCTAGAAAGTAATTCGCTGAAAAAATAACTATAAATTAAACGAAACATTTTTTGTAGAGCTGGATAATCAGATGTGACGATGAGTTGTCGAAGAAGACAGACGAGAACAACCCGCCAGAGGACCTAAACGTAGGAATCACGGTGAAGTTGACAGCATTGATTCGAAATCATGTAACAAACATTAACATTCTGGCAGAAAACATGAGAACTGAAAGCGAAAATATGGCGTCAGCATTGGAAAGCTTTATGCAAGCGCTTAACATTGCTGAAACGTCAGGAAAAGATCAGTTGGTAGCAATTGTTGAAAAAATTGCGAACGTGTTCCATTACAAAGGATTTCAGGCAAAAGAATCGTTCAAGAAGGCTGTAAAAGCAATGGCTGAGGAAGGACAACAAACGATTGAAAGAGTGTTGAAACGAGAACACGACTTACTGAAAGTGAGATCGGCAGGATACAAAATTTTGATGGAATGTCTCAAAGAACTGAACAGCGAAAAGCCTGAAAACATACAAGAAGCAGAGTTTGAGGAAGACTTCGAAAAGTGGAAAGAGTTGGAAAGACCTGCAATGAATGATCTTTTCTCTGCATTTGAGAAAATAATCGAAGAAACGGAGAAAATTGTTGGCAAGGAAGAAAGCAGCTACAGCAAAATAAGCGCAGTTCTCGAAGGAATAACTCCTTTCTTTGGTGTAAACATGAAAGAACAACTTCCTGTAGAAACAAAGCAAAGACATGTGAAAAACAGCAGAGAGCGAGAGCAGAAGCCAGTTGAGAGTGAGGAACAAGAACCTTCGTACAATGATGGGGACTGGAACAGCGGTGAAGAAAACAGAAATATCGACGAGCCACTCTCCGGCACACAAAACGATGAGCTGAAGAAATCTTCTACAACACCTCAACTTAGCTCTTTCCAATCAAAAGCTTCCCGAAAAGTTCCTCCAGCTGAAAAGAAAGACGAGGACAGATTTTCCAGCGATGACGAATTGAAGTCAGACAAAGAAACGGAGGAAGAAGACGAAAAGATGAAGAAAAAAACGAAGAAAAAACCTTTAACAGAAGTGGAATTAAAGGAAGAAATCATGAGAATCTGGCAGAAGAGCCCGGTGTTCTTAGAATATTTCCAGACTGGAGAACTTCCTTTGACAGCAACAGAATCTGCATCATCTGGCGATCAGACAAAACAGCGATGTCTTCAATCGTCGCAAATGATCAACACTTTGAAAGAGAAGGGAAAAAAAACGATGAAAGGGAAGCTTCAACGGACCGAAGCCACAATCACCTTGAATCTCGCCAAAAACAAGGAGGATTACAAACCTTTCAGGAACAGTTGGCCACACCATTATACATGTGTCGAAGATGGTTGTGGAAAACTTCTGAATTCCTTGTGGGAATTGAAGAAACATTGTGCTGAAGAACATGAAGCAATGCCTGACCAACCTTACGTCTGCATTTACTGCTGCAAAGTGTTCGCCATTGAAGACGGAGTGAAAGACAGTCGAAAGAAAAAAGAGTGCATGAAAAGCCACTTCATCTGCTCCCTTGCAGACAGAGACAACAAGACCATCATGTGTGTTCTCTGTTTGAAAAACGGTACTCAGTTCCGTTATTTCGACACGAAGTCCAAGTTAAGCGATCACTTAAATGTGAAATCATGTGGAGTGGGAAAAGGTCACGACTTCCAACAATACTGCAACAGCGTTACCGACGAGAGAGTTACTCAGCAGTCTCAACGCTACAACAACACCTATGAGTCAATTCGGAATCATGAAGAGTGGGCATGTCTTCAGTGTGAGGACGGAAGAGTGACTTTTTCGTCACACGCTGAAAAAGTTGAACATTTCATGGTTCATCATCCGAAACTGATGTATCGATGTTACATTCCACGCTATGGAATGCAAGAAGACAACACTGGCCAAACCAAATTGGCAGCAGACGACGAAAGATGGGGGAAAAATCCATATCGTGAAGTGATGGAGAAGAAGAAAAAGAAAAACGAAGACAGTGATAAAGGAGACGAACTTTTCAGCGATAACGATTGGAAGGTCGGTGGCGGTCTAGAAAACGATTCTGATAAAGAGTCGGTGAAATCAATTCAAGCAAGAAGGAGACGAACAGGTTCAGGAGAAACATCGAAGAAAAAGAACGAGGTGGAAATGGAGGACGATTCTGAAGAAGAGTCAGTCAAAACATCAGACAAGAAAAACAAAAAACGAAAACTCTCCGGAGCTGAAGGAAAAAAGAAACAAGCAAAGAAAAAAGCCAAAGTGACAGAGGATTCATCTGTGAACGATCAAACAAGCGACGAAGATGAAGAGGATGAAGATGAGGAAAAAAACGAAGAAGATGAAAGTGAGGAAAACAGCTCGGACGAGGATTTTGAACCTCCTGAAAAAAAGCCGAAACAGGTCGCCAGAAGAACGTCTGAAAGAAAGAAAAAACCTCAACAAACTCCTGAGAAAAAAGTCGGAGGAAAGAACGTGAAAAAAGAAAACGAGGAAAGAAGTGAAGAAGGACAAATGAAGGAAATCATTGTTGAACCAAAACCGAAAGGTTACAGACAGATGAGGTGTCCACTCTGCCCTAGTTCGAAAGCGTACGGTTTGATCAAACACAAGAAAAAAGTCATTGATGACACGGTCGAAATGACAAGTCATGTTGTGAAGGAACATGGAGAAGTCATGAACATTCAAACTTTCTTCTCACTCTACAAAATCGTTAGCAAATAAGTGTCGAACAGTTTTTAAGCCGAACGGTGAACTTTTTTGTCGTTTCTTGAAAGTTAGTCGGTTGTAAAATCATTTGTTGTAGAAAAAAAGAGATGTCCAAAGTGTTTAGTTCAACGAAGTTCTCCAATATTTCAGAAAGTTTCTGATCTCCTGTTGTTGTTTAATGAAAGGAAAAAAAGAGACTTTTTTCGCTTGAGCGTTTCTTTTGTAAAGATCGATGTTCTTTTGTTCGTTTCATTCGGAAATTTGACTTTTTTTCTTTAAACGTTTTCGTTTTTTCAATGATGGATGTTCTTTTTTTTTGCCAGATTTCTTTAAAAATAACAGAAAAACAGACAATTTGACCGTCATTTTTTTAATTTCTGTTTTGCTGAAGTGTAGCATGATTTCAATGTCGCTGTTTATTTAAGCTGAAAAAGCTATTTCAGTTAATATCGGTAAAGACTAAATCAGTTTGTTTTCTGAGTTGTCTGTCATTAGATCAAAGAATTTTTTTGTCAGCGATTAAAATGTATTTCACAAAATTTTGTTTTTGTTTATTTTAAATAAACGATCACATAAACATCTTGAATTTTTTCTTCTATCGCTTCAAACATTCGTTTATCTTTTGGATTATTTCTTACAATCAAAATAAAATAAAAGATTTTTTGGTTTGGGAAAATTCGGAGATTTTATTTGTTTCAATATGAACGACAATGAAATTGCTACAAACAATATTCCGTCTCAGTTGGTCGCTTAACAAAATAAACGAAATGTTTATTTATTTTAAGAACAATGTTCAACTCTCAGTTGATCGCTTAGCACAATAAACGACAATGAAGATTCTAGAAAAACGTTTATTTATTTCAAGAACAACATTCCGTCTCAATTAATCGCTTAACATAATAAACGACAAGAAAGCGCTGTTCATTTTAAAATACTTCCGAGCCGTCTCAGTTGATCGCTTAAAACAAGAAAGAGCTGTTCACTTTAAAATCATTCCGAGTAAAACAGTGTCATGAAAATAAAAGCAAACAAATTGTTCTTGTTTTCCTCTTCACCTAAAAAAATCCTATGTTCCGATACTAAAAGAAATTAAACGAGGCAAATATAACTTAAAACGTTTCAAACTCACATACAAAGCCATCGCTTAATAACATTAAGCGAACAAAAAAAGGCCTAACTCTTTACATTAAAAGCATAGCAGCCTGAGGTCCATCATCTCTCATAATAGCGTAAAGCTTTGTTGCGTCTTGAAATAATTCAAGCGGTGTTACATCAGTCGGAGGATGAGAAATAGAAGGAACCAATTGCTCCAAGTTATCGTTCATTACCATGTCAAAGACATCGCGGTTCCAGGGATCATTGTCGTGAATGAACGCTGCTCTGACAGTGTGTAGCTCCCAAACTGCTCGGCAAACTTCAAGACAGGACGCCTCGAAATCTTCATGTGAAACACCTTCGGTCCTCATCGTGATGTAAGAAGATCGAAGACGTTTCTCTGCTGACTGTAGGAGAGTACCGAACCATTCCCCAGCTTGCGCCCTTGACATCTGTCGTCCTTTTTCGCGAGAAACTGCAATTAAAAAATGAAAAAACAATTGTTACTACACATCTCGGCAATTCCAAACTGATCAAAACATGTTTTTACAAATCTTGTCAACATTGAAAGGGATCAATCGTTTAAGTTTAAATTGAAATTTTTTCTTCGTTCGCGGTTGACTTGAAAAAAGAAAAGTTTCACAACAGTGCGTCACCTTTGATTAACTGGCGATCTCTTTCTGAATCTTCCCCAAAAGCCTTCTTCATGAGGTAAGGTCTTGTCCCCTTCTCAATCTCAGCAATCAACTTTTGGAAAACAGTTTTTTCCATCTCAAAACTTGCAACGCTTGATCTTTCTTTCTGCGCCATGTCTTTCTTTTTCAAGTGGAGGTTTTGCTTTTTCTAACGTTAGAGGGCAGCAGTAATTTTCGCGCCCAAAAATTTACCAATCTATTCTAGTTGTAAAGAAAGAATTTTCTTCGCTTATTTTCCTTGTGGCGACATCTAGAAGAAACAACATCACGCCATCTGAAAGAAAACAAATTAGTGCAAAAAGAAAAGAACCACAAAATGAGCTGGAGAAAAATCAATTTCGACAGAGAAGAACACAAACATAAAAGCTACGAGATTGTTTACAATGTTCGTAGGAGCTCCATGTTTTCACCGAAACATTGGGAAATCGCGACAAGTAAGTAAAAAAAGATTTCTTTTCTTCTAGCAAAATTGTTTGTTCAGCAAAAAAGTAATTGTTACGAAAAGCGAACAAAGCCAAGTTAAATGCTTCCTAGAATGAAGTGATATACTGTAATTACGTTTAAAAAAGAAACTTTTCCTTTCTGTATTTGTAGAAGTCTTCCTGAACCGTCGTTTTCCGCTGAATGGAATAGAAACGTTGGAAAAAGCGAAGGAACTGATCCTGAAGGGGTTGGGATGTGCCGGTGATGTTGCAGAATTTCTCTCAGCTATGGACGAAGACGAAATGTGTCGCAGCGAAGATCCTTTAATCGTCGACTTTAAAGCGAGAGTCGGAAGAGCCGTTTTTCCGCTTCGTGTGCTTCAAAAAGTCGTTCTACATCAAGGTGTCTACTCCGAAGAAACTTTACAGAAAGAACTGAAAAAGCTTGTTCAAAAAATCGACGAAGAAAAAGAGTACTACGATGGAAAGAACTCTTTTCAAACCTTTGAAAAAGTGATAAAGGTTTACAGCGAGATCAACAAAGGAGAAGAGGCACATCAAATTCAGTTACACTTCAGCGAGTGAAAAACTTCTGTTCCTTTGAAAAATTTAAAGTTGAAGGAAAAATAAACGATTCCATCTTTGTTTTGAAAATAAACGACGGAAAACTGAGTTTAAACGACGGAAAACTGAATTTAAACGCAAGTCTTATCCAAGAAGGAAGAAATAGTTCTGATTTCTAAAGCAAGTTTATTTTGTTGAATTAAAGAAAGGAATCATGACAACAAGTAACATTAACTGTAAAATTGTTCATTTAAGAGATCCATTGCTTCTTGCTTGTAACTGTCATTCCTGCCAAAAAAGTTGTTTTATAACAACTTTTCATGTCTCTTACTTAAAAAGGAACGGAATTATTTTAAATTACTTCATTGTTGAGAGCTTAAGACACTTAAATTTAGCCTTTATAGAAGTAAATCCTTTCCTTGTCGCTCAAGTGTTTGAATTGATTGAAAATAAACAGAAACGTTTAAAAGATGTTCCAAAATTGAAATCTATCTGTATTTTTGTTTTAAGATTTTGTCAAAACAAAAGTGAACAGAAGAAATGTGTAAGTCTACTTCCAAATATATTGAAAGAACAAGTATTACATTTCGACAAAGAAGTAGAATTTCTAGCGGAAAAAATATTGCTTTCGTGTCAGATAGAAAACTTTTGCAATATTACAGATATGGCTAAATTTTTGTGGCACCACCTAAAATTCAACCTGGAAGAAGGATTCTTCTTTCTTCAAGTTCCGAGAAATCTCTTCATTTAATGTCAAACTTAGTGAATGTAAGTCAAGTAAATAAATTGACAATCAAATTAAGCCTCTTCTTAACTTTGACAACAGATCTGTCACAAAAACCGTTCTATTCGCAAATTTATCGCAATAAAATTAAGCCTCTTCTTAACTGTTACAGCAGATCTGTCACAAAACCGTTCTGTTCGCAAATTTATCGCCATAAATGTGTCGCTTAAAAAGAAAAAACGAGAGAACACCTCATAATTGTACAAATTTATCAGTTTTATTGGTCAAAACAGAACATTTTCATGAGATTTATTAACATTAAAAGATTTTCTCAGGATTTTCCCAGCTTAAATGGACCATTTAATCTCCATAATAAAACGATAAATTAAGTGACAAATGGGCGAGCGTTTATAACCAACCACCTATCTCTTTCAAGCATCCATGGGACGAGAGATAACTTGAATCAAACCTTTGAGATCTCATCCAAGTCTGTCATCCCATGAATGTCTCCTTGAAAAATTATCAAGTTGTCAAGATTTAAATTGCCCTTGGACGTGTTGACCTGTCCACTTGTGTGGTATTGAGGCAAAAAATAGAGCCCGAG
>JAAUYI010143148.1_pt1 | contig 30210 bp, 13 predicted proteins | sample 7278041 | NCBI WGS metagenome assembly JAAUYI01 (sample SAMN14350216, study PRJNA611818) | marine sediment metagenome | isolation source: surface marine sediment (0.6m) | place: French Polynesia: Moorea | collected 2018-08
CGGGTGAATCCTAAGCCCTTCGGGCACGGCAAAGCCGAACGGATACGCTGAGCGCAAAGCGCACGCTACGCGGTAAGCGTTCGCGGAGCGTGCGCTTTGCGCTTAGCTATGCCGTAGGCTTTACGCGAGCAACACTTTGCTTATGCCGGGGCTCGCGAAGCGTATCCGCAGGATTCACCCTTTCGGCAGTTACTCCACTTGGGGAGACCCCAAGACCGTACTGCCTCACCACCGCAAGTGTTTCACCGCAACGGAGTGGCTCCCCAACCTACAATTTAGGTTCATGTGAGGGATGCTCCCTCCAAGAGCCATCCAAAGGGCTATCGCCCCTAAAAAATATGATATGAATCAGTGAAATGATGGGTCAAACCACACAGGGGTTGAACCTAACATAGGCTCAACCCCGTGGTCACAAAATAATTTACCTGTTTAAAATGGTGCTGCTATATAGGATAATGATGCACCATATGCGTGATGCGCCGGATTTATGCACTACTAAATCTGGCGTTTTTTTTATCTTATCGATCCATGAATCAATTGTGCAGGTGTATGCAACCCCATGATGGCTATACCCCCACAACCTGTTACCCCTTTTTAAGCTCTAGCTAGAAAATAGTTGTTAGTTGTTAGTTGTTAGTTGTTAGTTGATGGTTGACAGCTTAGGTGTGGGAGCCGCAGTAGGGGCGCATTGCGTGCGCCCTTGAGGAGTTGTCACAAAGCATTTTCATGCTTGGTTGTGGGATTTTTCCGTGGGGTACTGATTAGTTGGTGATGAGTGGTGTATTTGTGAGTTTGCCATCTTCCATATAAACAATGCGATCGGCAATGTCTAAAATTCGGTTATCATGGGTAACTAACAAAATGGTGCAATGCTGTTCTTTGGCTAATTTTTGCATTAAATCCACCACATCCCTACCGGTTTTACTATCTAAGGCGGCGGTAGGTTCATCAGCGAGTAAGATTTTAGGTTGACTAACTAAAGCACGAGCGATCGCTACCCGTTGTTTTTGTCCTACTGAAAGTTGTTCTGGGTAATAATGCAAATGATCCCCCAGACCGACTAATTCCAGTATATGTACTGAACGTTCGGTCATCTCTTTGACAGAAATACTTTTGTGAACTTCCAGACCCATCTTGACATTTTGTAATGCGGTTAAGCTTTCGTGTAAGTTATGGGATTGAAAAATATAACCATTATTACGTCGTTCCCATACAAGGGTTTTGGAGCTTGCACCACAAAGTTCTTGTCCTAAAACCCGTAAACTACCTTCCTGTGCCGATCGCAAACCACCCACCAAGGTTAAAAGTGTAGTTTTTCCAGAACCAGAAGGGCCAGTCATCAGTACAATTTCCCCTGGTTTAATCTCCAAATTGATATCAAACAATACTTGTTTTCGCAGTTGTCCCTTACCAAAGTAATGGTTGAGATGTTTAATTGATATAACAGATTCCATAGGAATTTTAGATTTTGGATTTTAGATTTTGGATTTTGGATTTTATATTGATAATTAAAATTTCCCCTCATCACCTCATCAACTAACAACTAACAACTAACAACTAACAACTAACAACTAAATTAGGACTAGAACATATCAGCAGGATCGGCGGCTTGAACTTTACGGGTAGCGATCGCTCCAGAAATCATACACATAATAAATGTCAGAATTAATACTTGAATTGACCGTAATACTGTCATATACATAGGCAACCTGGTAGCTTTCCGTGCTAATCCATAAAGCCCCAAAGACACGCTCAGTCCAGGTATAAAGCCAGTAATTACCAATATCAAAGCCTCCTCAAAGATCACTCCCAATAGGTAAATATTGCGGTAGCCCATAGCTTTAAAGGTGGCGTATTCCTTAATATGGGCATTCACATCAGTAGATAGGACTTGGTAAACAATAATTACCCCAACCAAAAATCCGATTGCAGTACCCAAGCTAAATACAAATCCAATGGGACTATTTCTTTGCCAATAGCTTTTCTCAAAGGCAATAAACTCTTCTTTAGTCATAACTCTGACATCATCTTCAGGTAGATGAGCTTTGAGAGCATTGGCTACCTGTTGGGCTTCATATCCAGGTTGTACTTTAAGTAACCCAATGCTGACACTACTTGCAGAACGGCGAGGAAATACCCTTAAAAAGTTTTGATCGCTAGTCATTAAGTGTCCATCAGTGCCAAAGGAAGAGCCAATCGTAAATAATCCACCAATGGTAATGGTGCGTTTTTCTACTTCTGTAGTGGTTTTTTTACCTTGTTCAATTTGGGCAACAACCTGTTGATACTCTCCTCTGGTATTACGATCTAAAAGAATAGTATCTGGGAGCTTGGTTTTTTGTAATTGGCTATTAACTTCGGGTAAATTAAAGGCTGGTTTATCTGGATCAAAACCAATAATTAACAAATTACTGCGGCTCTTAGTCAGAGGATTTTTCCACTGAATACTATTGACATATATTGCCCCTGATGACTGTACCCCTGGAACATCCATTGCTTGATAAAGCCTCCTCCTAGGGAAAGTAGACATATCAATCAAGTTACGGGCTTGGGTGCTAAAAACAACAACATCAGCTTCTAATAGGTTATGCAAACGAGTGGCACTATTAAATAAAGCTCCCTGGAAACCCAACTGCATAAACATTAATAAATCGGCAAAAGCGACACCAGAAATTGCTACCAAAAAACGTCCTTTATGGCGACTCAGTTGCAACCATCCTAGGGAAGTGCGTCGTTGTAGTTGTTGAATAAATCCAATCATAATCGAATTACCGCCTGGACTTGCAAATTGGTCAGTTTAGCTGCTTTCTGGCTAGATTTCTCATCGAGTTGGACATGAACTTCCACCACCCTGGCATCAATATTGCTAGAAGGGTCACTATTAATTACATTCTGTCGCTGTATTTGCCAACCAATTCTTTCTACATTTCCCCGTAATTTACCTGACAAAGAATCGCTGGTGAGTAGCACTTTTTGCCCCTGGCGGACTTTACTAATGTCGCTTTGATATACTTCCACCACCGCATACATTTGACTGGTTTGCCCAATCTCAACCACCCCATCACTAGATGGTACTTCCCCCGGACGGGTATAAATTTTGAATACTTGACCATCTTGGGGCGATCGCACATAAGCTAGTCGTAAATCTGCCTGGGCTTTTTTCACTATTGCCAAAGCTCGCTTCACTTCTGCTTCAGCCGCAACTACATCCACCGGACGTACTTCTGCAATGCGATTTAAGGTAGCTTTCCCTTCCCTGATTTGCTGTTGTTTGGATGCTTGGATACGTTGTAGATTTGCCTTTGCTTCGTTGATTTGCTGTTGTTTGGATGTTTGGATACGTTGTAGGTTTGCCCGTGCTTGGTTGATTTGCTGCTGGGCTGTTTGCCAAGCTAACCGCTTACTATCCCGCAAAGAAGCTGAAATTGCCCCCTGCTGATATAGTTGTTGATTGCGTTGATATTCTTTCTGGTCATTATCTAACTGTGCTTGCCAACGGGCAATAGTTGCTTGCTGGGCGGCAATTTCCGTATTTTGTTCTGCTTGCAAACGGGCAATGGTTGCTTGCTGGGCGGCAATTTCCGTATTTTGCTCTGCCTGCAAACGAGCGATCGCAGCTTGTTGGGCATTGATTTCCCCTTGCTTCGCCCCCGCTTTCACCTTTGCCAAATTTGCCTTTGCGACCTCCAAAGCTCCTTTTGCCTCTTCTAACGCCGCTTGTCGCTTGTCATGGTTGTCTAAAATTGCCACCACCTGCCCAGTTTTAACCCGATCGCCTTCTTTTACCAGTAACCGTTCTACCCTACTTCCTTCTATGGTGCTGGGTGCAGATAATTTAATTACCTCTCCCCTCGGTTCTAGTCTAGCTAGGGCTGTCACAGTTTTAATTACCGGGGCTGGAGCCAGATTTTCTTGGGCTTGTTTTAATTCATTACTGCGAGACTGACTCACCCGATAAACCCCAACACCAATGGCAGATAAAGCCGCAATTACAGCAATTACCAACAATGGACGAAATTTCGAGGGTGGAAGGAAAGAGTCCCCAAATTTCAACTTTTGTAGCATTGTTGTTACACAAAACTAAACTGTTTAGTTCTATAATATAACTAAACTAAACTGATTAGTTTAGTTGTTCCTTGCAGTTTTTAATGGCAGACACAAAAGCACGATATAATCGTGCTTCTGCCTTCCTCTTTTCAGTTAGCCTCCTAGGTCGGAGCTGCGCTAACAGTTAACAAGAGTCCTTTTATTCCTGTTTTCTCCTATTTATCAAGATCGTCTTAGAAGTACAAGTTAAAAATGGCACGAACTAGAGTAAGTGATATTGACCGTGAAGGCTCACTTGATAAAGTTGGGCAGATTCTGCAAGGGGCTATGCAGGAGTTCCTCGCACATGGCTATGCTGGCACCAGCATGGACAAGGTGGCAGCAGCAGCAGGTGTATCCAAAGCTACTGTATATAGTTATTTTCAAGATAAAGAAGGATTATTTAAAGCCTTAATTGAGCAAAGAGCGCGCAAAAAATTTCAGTCGATTTTAGGGAAACATTCCTTAGAAGGGGAGCCAAAAATAATACTGCGTCAACTAGCTGTGAAAGCATTGGCGCAGATGGCAGAAGATACAGAGCATCGGGCATTAATGCGGGTAATAATTGGGGAATCTGGGAGGTTCCCTGAGTTAGCTCAGGTATGTGTTCGCTATATGATTAAACCCGTATTTGAGACTTTGAGTCAGTATCTGAAAGCTCATCCTGAATTAGATTTACCCGATCCAGAAGCAGCAGCACGAATTTTTTTAGGGGCATTAGTGCATTTTCATATTACTCAGGAAGTGCTGCATGGTAAAGATATTTTACCAATGGCGAGCGATCGCTTGATTGATAGTTTGATGCATTTAATTCTTAAAGATTCTTAACTTGCGATCGGTAACTTTTTCAGCAAGCCCTAATTAATTGCACCTAAAGAAATTAACGTTTTTTTCTGAGCATCGGTTAAACCAGTAGCTCCTTCAAAAATCATGCCCTCATATAATTTTTTCGGTTGTAATGTCTTAACTATCTTACCTGTTGCTAAATCCCAAATATTTACAACTTCATCATGTCCAGGACAAGCTAAAACAAATGCAAATTTATTGAGGAATTTTACACAAACAGGACTAAAAGCAAGAGACCATATTTCATGGTTACTACTTTGCAAAGTTTTTAAGCATTCTCCTGTATCAACATTCCAAACTTTGAGAGTTCCATCATTTTGGCCGCTAACAAGTATATTATTTTGGGGATGAAAAGCAACTGAATATACTCTTTCTGATTCACTCTTTAATGTGTTTATACAATGTCCAGCATGAATGTCAAATAATCGAACTGTACCATCATGACTTGCACTAGCAAGAATATTGCCTCGGCAATTAAAAGCAATTGAAAATACCCAGCTCGTATGTCCTTTGAGAGTTTTCAGACATTCTCCCGTATTTACATCCCACAGCTTTATATTTTGGCCTGCACCACCACTAGCTAGAACATTACTCACATCATTCAAAGCAAGTGCATGTATCCAATCATTATGTCCTTTGAAATCCCTGATAATTTCACCTGTACAAATATTCCAAACCTTAATCGTTTTATCCATACTGCTGCTAAAAATAAACTTATTATTCGGGCTAAAGATGATTGAAGTTAATTCTCCATGATGACCTTGCATTGTTTTCAAACATCTACCTGTATAAATATCCCAAATTTTTATTGTTTGATCGAAACACCCACTAGCAAGTAATTGATTATCTGGACTAAAAGCAATACTAGTTATCCAATTACTATGTTCTTGCAATATTTTGATACATTTTCCACTTGTAATATCCCAGATTTTTATACTGTTATTATTTAACCAATATGAATTAGCCAGTAATTTTCCATCATGACTAAAAGCTACTGCATAGGTTTGTTGATAATTACCTTGAATTCTTTTTAAGCACTTTCCTGTCTTAACTGACCAAAAATTTAGATTAAAATCATAGCCTCCAGTAATCATATGTTGAGAATTAGGAGAAAAAGTAACAGACCAAACCCAGCTTTTACTCCCTAAAAAGGTTCTAATATTTTTTCCCGTTTCAACATTCCAAAGTCTAATAGTTTTATCCCGACTACAACTTGCTATAGTTCGATGATCTGGACTTAGTTGAAGGGACAGAACCTCCCCAGAATGTCCCTGTAATGTTTGACTACAGCTTCCTGTAAAAATATCCCATAACTTGATAGTTTTATCTGCACTGCTACTAACAAGATTTTTACCATCATTAGTAAAAACAACTGACCAAACTTTATTAGTATGACCTAATAAGGTTTTAATACATTCACCTGTAGATAAGTTCCATATTTTTATGGTTTCATCAACACTACCACTAGCTAGTAAATTTTCTTTAACATTGAAACTAATACAATACACTTCTTTAGTATGTCCATACAAAGTTTTTAGACATACACCAGTACTAATATTCCATAGCTTGATAGTGCCATCAAAACTACAACTGGCGAGAAGATATTGTTCTTCTGTTCGATCTAAACTTTGCGAATCAAGAGGAATAAAAATAACTGACATTACCGCAGCATGATGTCCTTGTAATGTCTGAAAACATCTTCCACTAAAAACATCCCATAATTTGATAGTTGTATCAAAACTAGCACTAGCTAAAATTTTATTATTAGGAGTAAAAACTACAGACTGTATCCAGTCACTATGTCCCTGTAAAGCCATGAATTGTTGACAATCTGTATCTGTTAATTGCCATAGATGAATTTCACTACAAGTCTCCCCTGTAGCTAGTAAGTCTCCCTTGGAATTAATAGCAATGCAATGGATACCAAATATGGTGCAAGCAAAATCAGATTTATGGAAATGTGCTTGAGTAAAATTAACATTACATAACTCAACATTTGTCAAATCCGATTGCCAAATTTCTAAATGAGAAAAATCAAAATAGCTTAAATCTATTTGTAAATAACTAGCAAGATTAATTAGATTGCCAGCACCATAATTATTATATGTAGATTGTTCTATTTTTAATATTTGTAAAATATCTTGGATGCATTGTGAAATATTTTTGATTGAGCCTAACTTATCCTGAATATTCTGAGCAATAGGATATAATATCAACCGAATTTGGCTTTCTCTAATATAATCTTTAACAGTAGTTTTAGTTAGTGCATGACTGGTAAACAAAGAAACTTTATTTGTAGTCACTTCATTGACAATTTCTGCAATAAAACAGCCAGTGACATACTCCATGACAACAGCTTGCTGTGTATAGTTATTAGCTTGTTTCTCAATCAAAGAACGGTTACATAAAGACTCCAAAGCTTCTAGTAAACTAGCATGAGAAACTGCTGGATTAATATCCTCATTCAGCTCTGCAATTGAAGTCCAAGTACGGTTAATTGCCAACCAGTACATAATGACTCGTTCTAGGTGAGATAATCGCTCAAACTGTTGAGTTAATAGACGGCGAATACTACGGTTAAAAATTAAGCTATCCTGTTCTAAAAAATTTTCAATTTCTCCACCACATCGTTCTTGAATTGACGAAGCGACAATTTTCACTGCTAAAGGGTTGCAATTATATTTCTGGCATAACTTATGTTTACTTGCCAAACTACCAGATAAACCCTTGGCATTAATTAGTACTTGTGCAGCTTCTTCTGAGCCACATACCTTTAAATAACGTACAGGTAGTTCTATCCCTGATAATTCTGCAACTTCTACAGTTTTTTCCCTACTTGTGAGTAAAAAACAGCTATGGTGATTGATTTCCCCTATTTGCCGGAATAATTCTCCATAATCTTCATACCCACGACAATATTCTCCTGCTAACTCCCCAGGAAGCAAAATTGTCTCAATATTATCTAAAATTACTAAACAACGGTTAGCCTGCAAACGCTGAAGTAAAGTGTTCATGTTTGCTGTTGTTTCTTGTTGGTTAGAAAAGAACAGTACCAGTTCATTGAGAATACTGCTTAATGGTGGAGCATTACGTAAGGAACGCCAAATTACATAATCAAACTCATCCTGGATTTCTTCCACTAACTTTGCAGCTAAAGCAGTTTTACCAACCCCTCCAATACCCAGCAATGCGATTAATCGACAGCGATCCTCTAATATCCATTGTTTTAAAGTAGTTACTTCCTCAGTGCGTCCAAAAAACAAAGATACATCGGGTTTAGTCAGTAAATCTCGCTTAAATTGTTTTTCTTTACACAGTATATTTTGTTGATTATGCTGGTACTCTTTTAATGCTTGGTGGAAGTTTTTTTTAGTTACTTTCTTTGCTAAAGCTTGGGAAAGCAATTTCCATAAATCTGAACCTACATCCTTAACATAATCGTCAGTATATTTATGAGTTTTAGCAAATTGCTTGTATGTCTGATTTTCCCAACAAGCTTTCAGTAACTCGGTTTGTAAATCAGTCAGACGTTTGCCTGTCACCTGAAAGATTAGTTGAGAGGCTATATTAACTGCTTCTTCAGAATGCATAGGTAGGATAGATGCTAAGGTTTTAATTTTTGTATAAAACAATGCATTGCATACCTTGGGATATTAATGTCAATTTATTAGCTCTAGTATCAAATTTAATTTGAGTTTAAGAAATACTTTACATATGACATCAAGTCCTCATGTATCGTAATATTTCTTTGCAACTGAAAATTTCGTTTTTCCCAGAGGATTAAATTTTTGACAATACATCACTTATATACCCACTTTTTACATCACCAAACACCCCATGACATTTTTTACTGTAGGTGTGAGGATAAATGATGTATTGAAGGCAGAGTTTGCAGCATCAGACAAGCCGAATAATACATATTTATTGACTGCAAAAAATGCTGCGTTCTGAATTGTATCCAAAAGCCTAGTTAATTCACAGTTATAGGAGTGGTTAAAATGGCAAATGTTCTCTCCGGTACTCCTGAAGATGACTTTTTATTTGATTCAGGGGAAGACAGTATCATCTATGGACGTGGGGGTGACGATGATATATTTGGCTTTGCTGGTAATGATACTGTTTTTGGAGGAAAAGGAAACGACAGAGTTAAAGGTGGTATTGGTAACGACGAATTAAATGGTGGAGCCGGTTCTGACTTTTTGGATGGTGAAGAAGGTGACGATACCCTTAATGGTGGAGATGGTAAAGATGTACTACTTGGTAGGGAGGGGAGTGACTCTCTCTTTGGTGGAGCAGGTAGGGATTGGTTAAAGGGGGGTATTGGTGACGATACCCTTGATGGTGGAAATGGTAATGACTACCTGGAAGCAGAAGAAGGGAATGATGTTCTCTTGGGTGGTTCTGGTACAGATTATCTCCTGGCTGGGGATGGTGATGACTCATTAGAGGGTGGTTCCCAGCGAGACTTTTTACAAGCAGGAGCAGGGAACGACACCTTAATTGGTGGGGGTGGTTTTGACAATATTCAGGGCGATGCTGGGGATGATGTACTTTATGGTGGTGCGGGAGGAGACCAATTTATCTTTCAATCCTTGAATGTTGGTTTGGATATTATCAAAGATTATAGCGTGGCAGAGGGTGATTTTATCTTAATTGGTAGTGCTGTTGGTGCTACTTCTACTAGTCAGTTTAGTTATGATGCTGCGACTGGTGCTATCTCTTTTGATGCTTCCCCGACTGATGGTATTGATGCACAGGTAATTGTGATTCTTGATAATAAGCCTGTGGATTTCTCGACAGATATGATTCGTGTGCAGATGTAATTTTTGCTTTCATTAATTGAAAAATGTGGACAAATAGTAGTTCACTGTACGAATCAAATACTATTTCTAATATAGGAATCTTAATTGATTTTTGAAACATACGTAGGGTGTGTTGTCGCGGAGCGCAACGCACCATTATATAAGAGTTTTGGTGCGTATAGCCCTAGCCTGCGGCAAGCCGCTCCGCGTCTACGGGCATGGCTAAGTGCAAAGCACAGGCTGCGCGTTAACGTAGTTCCTCTGTAAGAGGCACGCTAAAGACTGGTGTCATAACACACCCTACAGATACTGAATAAATTCATGTTGAAATAATCAAAGTAAGGAATTTATTGGATAGGTAATTTATCTATCAATATATTGTCATACAAACATTCTCCCTATTTGAATTATGTTAAAAAATAATTTTCGTCCAATTATCGGTTTTGATAAACTTGATGAACAAGTTAAATTGACTTTAGAGGAAGCAAATTTAGACGCATGGAGTCTACTGAGGAAATTTGCATTAGATGAATTTTTTATCAATAATATTGAGTCAATTTTTGGTAGTAATTTTGATATTGAGAAATTAAATTATCTTCAGGAGAGTTGGTTAAATGGTAATCTTGATGTGCTTCCAGAAATTGAGATACGCTCGCAGGAAGAATTGAATGGAGCGAATGGAGCGTTTGCTGCATCTACGAATAAAATTTATTTATCTGAAGATTATATTGTACATAATCGTTTTAATTCTGGAGCGATAGTTGATGTTTTGTTAGAGGAATTTGGACATTTTGCTGATGCTCAGATTAATCAACATGATACTCCTGGGGATGAAGGAGCGATTTTTTCAGCAGTAGTTCAAGGTGTAGAGTTAGATGAAACGCAAATTGAATTATTAAAATTAGATAACGATACCAGTATTATCGATTTAGATAATCGAAAAATACAAGTTGAGCTAGATACTGATAAATCAGCCGAACTAGATTCTACTAAAGATGATAAAAAGTCAAATTTTAACGATACCACTTCTACACCAGTCGATGATTTTATAAAGGGAATTGAGACGCATCTATCTGATATTGAAGAAAATATCAAGAATAGAATATCTCCTAATGGTATTCCTCTAATAGGAGATATTTTTAGCGAGGATAACAATCCTCTAAACTTTATTGAAGAAATCCAGGAAGCCATCGTTCAAAAACTTCAAAATTTAGATGCAGATGCTGGTGTTGAGGAAATCCAGAAAGCTCTGACTGATGCACTAGGTGCAGATGGACTTAATATTCTTAAAAATATAAAGAATGATAGTAACTCTAATGAAATTAGATTTGACCTAAAATTAGGTTCTGAAAAATCTATCTTTAATAGACCGCTTGCAGCAGATATTGGTTTACCCTTTTTAGGACTTAAGGTAGGGGAAGACAAAGAAAGTCAACTGAAAGTCGGTTTAGATTATGATTTTAACTTTACCTTTGGTATAAATAAAACAACTGGAGAATTTATATTTGAAACTCCAGATACAGAAGACTTAAAAATCAATCTTGAAGCATCAATTCCTGACCTAAAATTTACCGGTAAACTAGGACTTCTTGATATCACCGCAACTGATGAAGATGCAGATGATAATCCCAACAATGATGGTCAAGATGTAAATGGTGATGGCACGGAACCTAACAGTATAAAACTTAGCTTATCTGCCGATTTAGAAAATGGAAAACTAGTTGATATAGAATCTACGAAAGATGAAGTCAATATTAATCTACAACTAGCAACTGCTTTTTTTGATAAAACAGCTTTACCATCTCTCAGGACTGATTTAAATTTAAATTGGAATAACTTCTTAGATAACGGAAATCCTGAACTTGCTTTTAATAATATAGAAGTTGATTTAGGCTCATTTGTTAGTACTTTGACAGGTCCTGTTTTTAAAGCAATAAATCAAGTAGCTGCACCTGTTAAAACAGTTACTGACGTTATTGACCAGGAATTACCGATAATTAAAACTTCGCTTCTTGATTTAGTGAGTAAGGTAAAAATTAATGGCTTAATATTAGATCCGAACACGCGCAGTTTTATCGATACTCTTAATCAAGTTAGTGAATTAATTGAACTGAGCGAAAATTTTGAAGTTGATGGTAGTAAGATTAATCTAGGTGGTTTTAAAGTAGATGGAATTAACATTAATAATGATGAAAATTTAAGTAAAACTGTAATTGGTGAACTGATAGATACTGATAATAAAACCTCAGCAAACGAAATTTCGGAAAAAACCAGCGAATTTAAGACAATTCTCGAAAAACCGAAGTTAAGTATTCCTCTATTAGAAAATCCTGAGCAAGAAGTATTCAATCTGCTCTTAAATAAAAATCAAGAAATTAATTTTTTACGGCTGAACTTAGGAACTTTAGGATTAAGCTTCAGATATGAAACTCCACCCATACCTGTTTTTGGTCCTGTAACTGTTGCAGTAGGAGCCGAAGCAGGTGCTGCTGCAAATCTAAATTTTGGTTTAGATACAAATGGTTTGTATCTTTCTTCAAAAAATCAAAATGCAGATAAAAATGGAGTACTTCCAAATGAGTCTTTTGTTGTAGGTGCAGGAGTAGGAATTGAGGCTATTGGAGAAATAAATCTAGGTTTTGCTAGTGGTGGTCCTTTCGGTGGTGTTAATGGATATGTTTTATTGGATCTAAAAGATTCTGACAAGAAAACCACCATTAAGTTCAAAAATCCTGGTTGCATTTTTGAACTTAATGGTGGTTTAGATGCAATTTTCGGAGTTAGGTTCAAAATAAATTTTGGCTTCTTCAGTTATACAAAGCGAATTACACTGCTTAGACAAACTATAGCTGATTTTAGTACCGACCTTTGCTATGACACCAGTCAAGAACGCGGACTTGCTAAAAAAGAGGAAGATGGTATTCTTCATTTGAGTGTAGGAAAAAGAGCAAAGCAATTGCTTGAAAAAAATCCTACAGAAGATGATTTCTTAACACTCGTTAGCTCTACTGACGCAAATGGCAATCCTGCCATAGTTGTTAGAGGTTACAGCGCAGCCGAAGAATTTACAAACGTCAACATAATTAAGGGTATTGCTGGGAGCGGAAATGATGTTATAGATTTAGGTTTCGGTATTTTACCACCAGCTTCTCTTGAAGGAGGAAAGGGTGACGATGAACTCCGGGGAGGTGATGGAAATGATACGCTCCGAGGAGGAAATGATGCAGATGGTCTTCACGGTGGTTTAGGTAATGATGAGTTGTACGGTAACAGTGGTGATGATTTTCTTGCTGGAGAAGCAGGTAATGATACCCTCGATGGAGGTGATGGTTTTGACTCCGTAAGTTATGCTGAAGCCCCAGATGCAATAAACTTTAATCTCTCAGGTGATGTAGTTGTTGGAGATGATGGATACGGTGGTAAAGATACACTTATCAATATTGAACAAATTGAAGGTTCAAATTACAGTGACATCATTACAGGTAGTCGAGAAAATGATGTTTTAGATGGAGCCGCAGGTAATGATAGTTTAGTAGGTTTAGAAGGAAATGACCTGTTAATTGGTGGTGCGGGTGCTGACACTATGGATGGTGGAGAAGGTAACGACGCTGTTAGCTATCTCAATTCAACTGCACCCGTGAATGTAAATTTAGAAACTGGGTTAGTCATTAGCGCTGGTGGTGAAGGGGATGGTGATGTACTTATTGATATTGAAAGTATCGAAGCTACAAAATATGACGATATTTTGATTGGTAATGATGATGATAATCAATTGTACGGTTCTGAAGGTGATGATGAAATAATCGGAGGGGCTGGTAACGATACCTTAAGTGGAGGTGGAGTTAGGGATTTTTCTCCAGAAACAAATCTGTCACCAGGAGAAGATTTGTTATCGTATAAAACTTCTTCTGGTGGAGTTGAAGTAAGTCTTAAAAATGGGAAAGCAGAAAATGACGGTTATGGAAATAAGGACATAATAGAAAAAGCATTTGAAAAGCGACCAGGAAAAGAATTTAATCAAGATGGTAAACCCAACTCAGACTATAGCTCATTTGAAAATTTAGAAGGTTCCAATTTCAACGATATTCTTGAAGGCGATATTGGTGACAATAAACTTAAAGGTTTAGATGGGGACGATACTTTAAAAGGCGACCAGGGTAACGATACCTTAATTGGTGGTGCGGGTGCAGATAACTTAGACGGTGGTGATGGTTTTGACTGGGCTGACTATAGCGATTCACCAGAAGCAGTATTTGTAAATATTGCTGCAAATTTCGGTGCAAATGGTCATGCTCAGGGAGATACATTTGGGAATAACGATGATATCTCAACGGTTGAGAACTTAATTGGCTCGGATTTTGCAGACTTTTTAGTTGGGGACAATGGGGATAACAAAATCAATCCCGGACTGGGGAATGGTACTGATGTTGTTAATGGACTTGATGGAAGCGATCGCCTCATTATCGACTACTCCCGCAACGATATCGGTACTGGAATTACAGGTGGTTATAATAATGGTTCTGCTGAAAATGGTTTTCTTTTCCGTAATACCAGCAATGAAGCTAATATTCTTGATGCTGTAAATTTCTCTGGGATTGAGAAAATAAAAGTTATTGGCACAATTAAAGATGATGAAATATATGGTGGTGCTGGTAATGACTTAATTCAGGTTGGTGCTGGTAACGACACTATTTATGGTGGTCGAGGAAGTAATTTTATTCTGGCTGATGATGGGGATGATATAGTTGTCGATCAAACAGATATTAACCGTCAGTTTAGCGAATTTTTCGGTGATAATTTCATAGTCTTGAATGGTGGTAGAGGCATAGATACTTTATCAGTGGATTTATCTAATAAATTTAATGACATTATTCTCGAAAGCACTAATCCATTAGTAGAAAATCCCAACCAACTACTTTCCTTATCCGATGGTTCTGCAATTTCCAATTTTGAAATATTCAAAGATATAAGAACAGGTAATGGCAACGATAAACTGACTCAACTTGGCAGAATAAATAACTTCTTTGATACTGGAGATGGTAATGACATTATTAATCCAGGTTTAGGTTTTGATAAGGTTGATGGTGGTCCTAACTACGACCCTGGATATCAAGTTGATGATGACCTATTGATTTTGGATTATTCCATTGAAGATATAGGTACAGGTGTATTTTATTTTGATGATACAGGTGAACGTAGTAGTGTCAGCCCCGAAGATATTGCAAACCTGGAAGATTTAATTGAAAATGCAGACAAAAATCAGATTCCAGAAATTGCTAAAAAAGGCATTGTAAATCGTGGTTTTTACGCTAGAGCAACAGCAGATGGAACTAGCATTTTAGACCAGGTTGAATTCAATAATTTTGAGCGTTTTAATATTACTGGAACCAGCAATAGTGATATTCTTGTAGGGAATAAAAATGATAATGCACAACTTGGTGACGTACTGATTGGAAATGATGGAAATGACATATTAATTGGTAATTACGGTAGTGATGTTTTAGAAGGTGGAAATGGGAATGATATCCTTGTTGGAACAGGAGATAGCCCTATTTCATATGAAGAAATTGATACTTTAACTGGTGGAGCGGGAGCAGATAAATTTTGGCTTGGAACAAATAGATTAGCTTACAAAACTCCCAATCAAAATAGTGATACAAATAACAATTATGCACTGATTACTGATTTCAATCCAGAGGAAGGGGATGTCATTAATTTGTATAGTTGCAATCCTGATAATCCACAAGGATATTCTTTAGGTTCTTCTCCTCAAGGCTTACCAATAGGTACAGGTATCTTTGTACATAATAATCTTGTTGCTATTATTCAAGACGCTACTAACTTGGATTTAGAACAAAAGTATTTCAGTTTCTCTAAAAATCCTGTTTGTCCAATTTGAATCTGGCAAATTGATATTAGCTAACAGCAAAAATACTTACCAAACTAGACATCTAGTAAACGAGTAGAATCATGACATTTGAAGTTCAACAAAATAACATTGGTAAAGATTTACTCCAACGTCTTTTAGGGGAAACTTCTGGATTAAGTAACTTCAAAATTGAGTTAATAGGAGATGGTAGAGCTTTTGGGATATTTCAAGATGACCCTTTTGGTTTAGAATCGGGAGTTGTTTTAAGTACTGGAAAGGTAGAAGAACTACCCGGTCAAAATATATCCGATGGTGGATTTTCTCCTGGTATTAGTGTTCCTCTTGAATTTAAAAAATTACCAGGTCAAGTTGGTAAAACTGGAGTTTTTGTTGCTGAACTTTCAGAGATTGATTTTGATATAAATTCCATCACCTTTGCTGATAGTGGTAGCGGAGAAGGTGGTTCTGAAGGACGTTGGAGTGGCTTTGATTTAGATGCAATCAAAGTAAGCAATGCACTTATTGAATCAGCCAAGGAAATTAATCTATTACAAAGTTTGGATGTATTTGATTTTAGTCCTGCAAGAACTACATTTGAACCTGGAACCCAACGTCCAACAAATGATCCAAACTTTATTGGCGACCTCAATGGTACTATAAATGGCAATATTATCAATAACCAATCTGCAACCTTAGAAAGTTTTGATTCAACCAATGGTTTCAAGGGAGTAACTTTAGGCGATGGAGGAAAGATTGGATTTGATTTAAAAACTAGTATTTCTTCAACCGGGCTTCCGCTTTATCTATATGTTGGAGAATATCCTAATACGGGAGAAACTCCAAGTGGTAAAATCACCGTTTCCAACCGACCCATTAATGGTTTCAGCGACCTCAGCACCGATTTTGGTTTACCAGGAGAAGATAACGACTCAATCTCAATGGAGATTGAATTTGATGCAGACGAAACGGCAGAACAACTATACTTCCAATTTGCCTTTGGTTCAGAAGAATTCGCCGAGTATGCGGGTCAATTCAACGATAATTTCAGCTTAAAATTAAATGGCTTTAATTTAGCAAGATTAAGTGATGAGTCTGCTGTAACCATTAACAATATATCTTCTAATCCTTTTGATAGTAGTAATCCCGATTATATTTATAATTCCGTTGATGAAGGTGCAGCTAGTAGCGAAACAAAATTAGACGGATATACAAAGCCATTAACCTTTGTTGGTCCGTTATTAAAAAACTCCAAAAACACCTTGGAAATTAATGTCAAAGATGCACGAGATGGTTTACTTGATTCTGCTGTTTTTATAAAAGGTGATACTTTCGGTACAGTTGAACTTCCTCCCATAAATACAGGTAACGATGGAGGGGATGATAATGAAACTCCTCCCAAACCTCCTACAGATGGTGATAATGGAGGTAATGGCGATGATTTTTCTACTCTCATTCCTACACCGGAGGATTTAATATTTCTTCCAGGTGATGGTTCCCAGACTCAACTCAAATTCACCTTAACCGAAAGTAGTGCAAAGTTTGTTAATGAATTGGGAGTTTTTGTCGCAGATAATGAAGAAGGTGAAATTAACGGCATTTCTCCCGGTGAATCTGGTTATCTGCAAGCTGTACTTGAACAAGGACAGGTTGTTTTTTCTGCTCTATCTAATAATCAGTTTTCCGATGTACGAATTCCAAGGCAATTAACCTTAAATACTGGTAAATATTTAGGATTTTATTTAGTCCAAAATAATACCGCAGACCAAGTTTTAAGTGATTTAAATACTGGTAAAACACCAGCTAATGTATTTTTCGCCACTACTGCTGCTAATGCTGATAATTTCGACCATTTGCAAATTTCCGAATTAGATGAAGGTGTTTTAAGTCTTGCTTGGGAAGAAGTTTTTGGTGGTGGCGATGCTGACTTCAACGACATGGTAGTGCAATTAGAAGTCGCTAGTGAACCACCCCCTATAGGGAATACTCTGCAAGGTGCTTTTCAAGGGGAAATAATTGATTTAACCCAGGAGGAAGGAAAACAATTACAACTTTCTTTCAAAGTAGGAAGTGAAGCTGGCTTCCAAAATGTAGCAGGTTTATATCAATTAGCAGATGAAGATGGGACAGTTCTCGATCCTTTAACTGGTGAAGCAATTTCTCCTGGTGAACCTGGTTATACTCAAGCCGCACTTCAACGCAGTATTGTAGAATTCGACCGAAATGGAACCGAAGGGGTAATTTTGGAAGGTGGAGAGCTTTATGCACCATATATGCTAGCTAATGGTAATCAAAATGATGCTTATTTTCCATATTTAGGAGTAAACTCTGATAGTTTAGATCATCTCCGTTTGCTAGGAGATAACACTTTTGCTTTCGAGGATTTACCTAGCATTGGTGATAGTGATTTCAATGACATGATATTTTCTGTCGATATAACAGTAATTTAGCTGTCATGCTTGTGTCTATTGTTGCCAAAGTGCAAACAGGATCTTATAACTATTCGTCTATCGAGGTTGAGTATAACCAATACCGGGAGTTGTCCCCGCCACTCCAAGGATTATCGATTTTTTGATGAAGGATCTTCTTTCTGTCATTAGACTACGTGAAATGTAATACTGCCCATTTCAATAAGCGAAATGTTTAAGGTTGACGGTTGACAGTTGAGAGTTTAATTCTTTCACTCCTTCACTCCTTCCCTCCCTCACTCCCTCACTCCCTCACTCCCTCACTCCTAACTCCTCCACAGCTACACAGGCATTCACCAAAGGCAACAAGGGACCAAGTTGTTCTTGACCATTTACCGCCAGTTCACTATGACACAGGTATACCTTAGTGGATACACGTGCAAGTAAATCTGCCAAAATCCGCCTTAGTCTTTGTGTCTCTGCCCATTGTTCGTCCTCCGCCGTCCACGGTTCTCCTAATCTGTCTCGTAAGAAGTAATTTGCACCAAATAAAGTGGCTGCACCTCCTTTTGCCCACAATGGCGAACCCGTATCTAGCCAGAAATGCCAGGGATGAGATTGTCTACTGGAGCGATATTGGAAAATAGTAGCCAAGGTGACAGCATTAGATAGAGGACCAAGGGGACGTACTGGGTAGGGATTGGCGGTGATGGTTCCCCGGCGTAATAGTTTAATAAACTCAGCAATAGTGGTGTGCTTATCCCGATTCTCTGTATCATTTACAGTTTGAGTTTGTCGTAATCTGGTATCAATTTCCCAATAATGTTGAGCAGTTTCCAGTAATTCCCGCAGTGCTGCCAATTGGTCATAGGGCAAGTTGCTACCATTCCACAGGAAACCCTGGATTGCTCGGTCTAAAAGGGATATGGGGCTAGGAATCAACCGTAATTCTTGTTGCTCGCGCTGTTTTATTAACCACTCTAATATTTCACCATAGGCGGTAGTGGCGGCATATCCCAATCTATCCCATCGGTTAAAAGTATTAGCTGGTAATAAATTCGGGGTATCTGGGTGGGGAACAAAGCAATAATCGGCGATTAATCCCGCCCTTACGGGGTCTATACGGGGGGATGGGGGTAAAAATTCATTTTTCTCCTCTTCGACCCTTTCTCCCCCTTTTCCGCTCAATACCACCAGCATTTCCGCCACACCATCCCGATCCACTAACCGCCCCAAACCGGGATAAACTAGAGCCAGGACAGTTAATAAGGCGCGAACCTGGGGGGAACTAATTAAGGGACGTTGATCATTGAGAGATTTTACAAAAATCCCCTGTTTATTGAGGATTTCTATTAAAGTATAGCGGGCGATCGCATCTAAACCAGGGGCAATGACAGCCACCTCTTTCGGTTGTGCTTGTCCTGTTTGAATAATTTGAGTGATGGTTTCTGCTGTGTGGCGTAATAATTGGGCGCGGGAAGTGGTTTGTACTAACTGTACAGTTTGGGGTAACTGCAACAATGTCATTGGTTCTGTAACTAATTCCATCATTGGTGCAGCTAGCATATCTGCAAGATTACTCTGAGGAAATCCCGTTAATGTTTCTCTGTGACAGCGAGCCGCCAAACCTTCCATATAATTGGGATCTGCTCCCAATCCCAACCGCACAATACTATCTGGGTTATAGCTAAAACCACCTACCGCCCCCCAATCCAATAACAATTCAAACAAATGACGGGCGACTGCTGGATAATCTTGCACATCATCAGCCAGTACACCTTGATAACGTTTATATAGTTGTTGTTGGTACTGGGTATCTGTCAGCAAGTACTGGCTGTAAAGTTCAGTCACAATACCGTAGGTGAGAAATCCCTGTTGCAAGCACCAGTTACGCCAATCTAATAACAAAGACGCTAAAAATTCTGGTTCTAGGTTAGTGCTATTAACCTCTGGCAACAACGCAGAAGTCAAAACAGTGGTAATATCTTCACAAGGGATACCGCCATAAGCCGCCAATTGCAACAAATCGAGAACCCGGCGCACCAAACGGTACTCCCCCATTCCCGCACGTCGCAAAGTCTCCTCATCCAACCTATCGCGCCAAAGTTTGGTGGCTAATTCTTGTTCCGTTTCTGGGCGCAATCGTACCGGGAATTGTGCCTTCAACTGCAACGATTTAATCAGTAGGGGCCAAAATAAAATGACTTCATCCTGAAAAAAACCCAGAGGAGTTTGGCAACGAACGGGATATTTTCCCTGAGTTGAGGTAATAATTTTATCTGAAAGTTGGCGGCGATTTTCATTGTTGGCAGCGAAGACCAAAAACCCAGATAATGTTTGATTTATATGTACATTTTTCGGTATATGAACGCCACTATTTTGTTGATGATTATTAGTATAAAATGTTTCCCAAATTGGATGTTCTGCCTGCATCCAAATAGCAAATTGCTCTATCAAACGGGTGGTTTTCCCACTACGACTAGAACCAACAATCCAGATTGAATCAAAAATCACCAACTTCTCCTGTCCATACTCTCGATCGCCATTCATAAGTTAGGATTAAGCTTAAAACAACTTAGTACATTGCAGTGGAATTGAAGCATCCATTAACCAGAAACAAAAAGTTGATATTGCCAGCTTTTGCCCTTACTGCCCTCCGCAGTCGCCACAAGTCGAAGTAGACACCACAGGTATAATTACCCGCCCCTGACGCTGCTTTCTCTGCCGATTTACTTCTACTTTCTTGTACTAGATGACTACCTCCGATGAATAACTCTGGTTTTCGCGACAAAATTTATCCTGTATTGCAGGCGGCTTATCGGTGGTACTTAAAAGCCCCTGAGCGTTCCCTCGAAATTGCTTATGCAGCCGCTTTGAAAATTAAAGCCATAGAAGACGAACATTTTAATGGTAATAAAATAGACCCTAATACTGCAAGGTATAGCAGCAGTATGATGGATTATTTTCAAGCAGATTTACAAAAACAATTAAGAATTATTCGCACAAGGCTGAAAATATTTAATACTAGCCGTAATTTATTACAACCATCTTCAACAAAACCTGTAGATAAAGATAGTGAAGAGAGTAATGGAATTAATTTAATTTTAGAAAAATTAAGATTTATTGATGAAATTACCAGTAAATATATTCGAGATAACGAAATTATATACTCCGATAAATTAGTTCCTAGCGATCGCTCCATATCTCTCGAAGCCACAGAAAGACAACAACAAAACACTAGACCCCAGCCAGAAGAACGCAGCAAAGCGAATACAACAGGGGTATTACCCCGTTCTATTTTCAATACCATTAACCGCCTACAAGTTGAATTAGATCCCAATGCAGAACAAGATGTAGTCAAGAAATTTCGTAAATCTCAACAGAGAACCATTGTTTCTGTGAGATTTATATTATTACTGATTGTAGTGCCGATTCTGACTCATCAAATTTCCAAAGCTTTTGTTGTTGGTCCGGTGGTAGATAAATTTCATTTATTGGAAAGATTGCATAATCCTGAGGAAGTTGCATTTTTTCTCAATTATGAAATGGAAGAAGAGGCCCTGAAAGAATTACATAAATTTGAGGAAAAAATTAGGTTTGAGAATCTGATTAATGAAACCAATCCCTTATCTAAAAAACAGATAGAAATAAAAGTTAAAGAAGAAGCTCAACATATTGCTAAAAGGTATAAGAAAATTAGCGATAATGCTATCAAAAATGTTTTTGCTGATATGTTGTCTGTTTTTGCTTTTGTTTGGCTGTTAGTAATCAGTAAAAGAGATATTGCAGTACTCAAAGAATTTTTAGATAATATTATCTATGGTTTAAGTGATAGTGCCAAAGCATTTATAATTATCTTGTTTACAGATATTTTTGTGGGATTCCACTCTCCCCACGGCTGGGAAGTAATTCTAGAAGGTATATCTCGCCATTGGGGATTGCCAGCTAATCATGAGTTTATTTTCGTATTCATTGCCACATTCCCCGTGGTTCTGGATACTATTTTTAAGTACTGGATATTCCGCTATTTAAATCGTATTTCACCTTCTGCGGTGGCAACTTACCGGAATATGAATGAGTAATCAGTAATAAGTTAAGCATTACTCCCTTCGGTGCTATTAAATTACCGAAAAATTGTAGGCTGGGTTGAGGAACGTAGACACGAAGTGGCTTCCCGTGCCGAGCTCCGCGAGGAGCTGCGCTAACGCCGTTAGGCGTTCCCGTTGACGCGCAGCGGTGAGCCACTGCGGTGGACGGGTTTCCCGGCATAAAGCAAGTGGCGAACCCGGAGGGCTTGCCGAAGGCTAGGGTAGGGTAACCCAGCATATCGTTGGGTTACTCTCCGATAAGCCGCTGTTGCGTCTACACTTCGTACCACTTCGTGGAAGCAAGCTACAACCCAACCTACGTTATGGGTAATCTTCTGCCAGTAAGTGATTATTATTTAAGTGCATTGTTGCTGACATCTTGCACGCCTCGTATTAATACTGATTTTTGATTTTGTTAATAAACATATATTTTGATCCAAAATACGAAAAATCAGGGTTTTTAGCCTAGGTAGGCTGGCTTTGTCCGTGTAGGGATATCCTTCTAGGGTATTGCATAAAAATTGCGATGCTCCTGTGGGTAAGTCTTGTTGAATAAGTGATCGCTTCGCTCCTCCTGTCACTGTTTTTAAATTCCACGAATCCTATCAGAACCCCTGGACGAGTAATTCATAGATTTATGCAACTAAAACTATATATCTATTAGAGCAATAATTAAAGCTTTGCCAGTTTGAGCTTTAAGTAAATTTACGGTTGTAGCAGATGCTGGAGATAAACCAGAATCTATACATCATTCTTTTCAGAAAAAAATATAATGCTGTCAAAAAAACTACTTTTAATAAAATGAATATAAATCAAATTACAACTTTAGTAGATTTACTTTCTCATAGACAAAAGTATCAAGCAAATGATATTGCTTTTACCTTTCTCGAAAACGGAGAAACAGAATCAGGGAGCCTCACCTACGGAGAGTTAGATAGACAAGCAAGAGCGATCGCGCAAGCACTGACTTCGAGGTTCGCAGACCGTTCCCAATCTTGGCAAGGAGAACGGGTTTTACTGTTATATCCTTCTGGATTGGAGTTTATTACGGCGTTCTTTGGCTGTTTGTATGCTGGGTTAGTGGCGGTTCCGGTTTATCCTCCCAGGCGTAATCAAAAGTTATCTCGGTTACTCTCTATCGTTAAGGATGCTCAGGCTAAGGTAGCACTGACCACTACATCAATACTGTCAGGCATTGAGTCAAGGTGGGAAGAGGAATCAGAGTTAGCCCAGTTGAAGTTGGTAGCTACAGATACAATTGAAACAAATCAGGAAGAGTTTGTACCTAAATCAGTAACACCAGAAAGCTTGGCATTTTTGCAGTATACTTCCGGTTCTACGGGAACACCCAAAGGGGTGATGGTGACCCATGGAAATATCATCCACAACCAGCAGTTAATTCGGACTGCCTTTGGTCATAGTGAGCAGACTATCTTTGTTGGTTGGTTGCCTTTGTTCCATGATATGGGGCTGATTGGTAATGTTTTGCAGCCAATGTATCTGGGAATTCCATGTATTCTGATGCCGCCAGTGGCGTTTCTCCAAAAGCCGATTCGTTGGTTAAAAGCGATTTCTAAATATAGGGCGACTACCAGTGGGGGACCGAATTTTGCTTACGATTTATGTGCCAAAAAAGTTAAACCAGAACAATTAGCTAATCTTGACTTAAGTAGTTGGGATGTAGCTTTTAATGGAGCGGAACCAATCCGGGCAGAAACTCTGGAGCGATTTAGTAACAAATTTGCTCAGTGTGGTTTTAACAAAAGTGCTTTTTATCCTTGTTATGGCATGGCGGAGACTACCCTGTTTAGTACGGGTGGAGATAAGAATAAAAAGCCAGTGATTCAAGGAGTTAAGGCAAGGGAATTAGAACAAAATTCGGTAGTAGAGAGCGAGATTTCATCGGCAGAAAGTCGCTTATTTGTGGGATGTGGTCGTTCTTATATGGACACAACAGTAAGTATTGTTAATCCAGAGTCGTTAACTCCCTGTGAAAAAGGACAAGTAGGAGAAATTTGGGTGTCTGGGGGAAGTGTTGCCTCTGGGTATTGGAATCGTCCCGAAGCAACACAAAAAACTTTTCAAGCTTATCTAAAGGATACTGGAGAAGGACCTTTTTTACGTACAGGGGATCTGGGGTTTTTGCAAGATGGTGAGTTGTTTTTCACTGGACGCATCAAAGATGTAATTATCATTCGGGGGCAAAACCATTATCCCCAGGATATTGAATTGACAGTTCAGAAGAGTCATCCGGCACTACGAGTTGATTGTGGAGCAGCTTTTTCTGTGGAAGTCAAAGAGAAAGAACGACTAGTGATTGTTCAGGAAGTAGAGCGTTCTTACCTACGGAACCTTGATGTTCAGGAGGTGGTAAAGAATATCTCTGAGGCTGTAGCTGCACAACATGGCTTACAGGTTTATGCCATTGTTCTAGTTAAGACTGCGAGTATTCCCAAAACTTCCAGTGGAAAGATTCAGCGTTCTGCCTGTCGGACTGCGTTTCTCAATGGCAGTTTGAATACCGTAGAAGACTGGAGTGAAGATCCTTGGCAGAAAGCAAAGTTCCGGTTCTTACAGACTGATGTCGAATCTTTGTTAGAGAAAGTACAAGTCGGTAAATAACTAAGTAATCACACAGAAATATTTACAGATGAGTTTATGCTCTAGACAAGGATTTCAGCCTAAATTTTGCGTAATTTAATTTTGTCTTATACTAAGTTGCATTCAAAGATAGTACCCAGTCATTGCGACGTAGGAAGCAATCCCATTGACTCGAACTACTATGATAGAACGCAACTTGGTATTACTACTTATGAAACCGAAATTCAGAGTAATACGATGGAGTAAAAATTGATGCAGGATGCAGGTGGATAATACTATACAAGAAAAGTCTTTTTAGTCATCCCCACAGTTGGAGAAGCGTGGCACAAAAATCACCATGCTTTTCCAAATTCAGCCAAGTTTGGGTTGCAATGATAGCAAGTTGACCTCGGTTACTGAGTCATACGCATTCTGGAAGCACTTGGCTTGGCTTGGGATGTTAAGGCTCCAACCCCAGGAATGATAGAAGCTAAAAAGTTTGCTTAGTAGTTAATCACCTGACTGCCTGACACATCTCATCAAAGCTTTGGTATTACGTTCCAACCTCGATTAGCTTGATAGGGCAAAATAAGGGTTTCAAGCAATAAATTTGATGAAATATATCAACAAAAACTAAGGAAATAAAAACAATGGAAATCCAAACTACTCAATTCACCGAAGAAATGCCTCTGGCTGATGATGATAATGTCAAAGAAAGTGTACAGAACAACTCGCTAACTATAACAGAAATAAAAGCTTGGCTAACTTCTTATTTAGCTGAATTGTTAGAAATTGAGCCTGATGAAGTAGATGTAAAGACTCCTTTTAATCGCTATGGTTTAGATTCTGCTGCCGCAATGGGTATGAGTGGTGATTTAGGAGAATGGTTGGGATTTGAGCTCGATCCTACTTTGATATATGATTACCCAACTATAGAAGTCCTGGCTGAACATTTATCAGAGAAAGACAAAGCAAAACCATAGAATCCACTATATTTTTATGCAAAAAATATAATGAGTTAGATTTACAACTGTCTGTAATTGAATTAGCTACAGTTCACGGCAGTGAAGAATATGTATGCTGAATAAGTTGAAACGATAAAATTTAAAATGGAACCCATAGCAATTATTGGCATTGGCTGTCGTTTCCCTGGTGCAAAGACCCCCTTAGACTTCTGGCATATATTGCGTAACGGTATAGATGCTATTACTGAAGTACCAGCAGACCGATGGGATATTGACGCTTTTTATCATCCAGAAACAGTTAGACCTGGGAAAATGAATACTCGCTGGGGTGGCTTTCTGGAACAAGTGGATCGGTTTGAACCTAGTTTTTTCGGAATTTCTCCCCGTGAAGCACAGCAAGTAGATCCTCAGCAAAGACTTTTGTTAGAAGTAGCCTGGGAAGCATTAGAAAATGCAGGGATAGTCCCAGAATCTTTAGCAGGTAGTCAAACTGGTGTGTTTGTCGGCAGCAGTAACGTCGATTATCACAGGCTTGTTTACAAGGATTCTTCTCGATTAGAAGGGCATAGTGGCACAGGAACAAGCACCTCCATTTCTGCGAATCGCTTATCCTATTTCTTAAACTTAAAAGGGGCAAGTATAGCAATAGATACGGCTTGCTCATCATCCCTGGTGGCAGTAAACTTAGCCTGTCATAATTTACTGACAGGAGATTCTAACTTGTGCTTAGTTGCAGGGGTAAATTTGATTCTGTCTCCAGAAATAAATATCACTTTTTCTCAAGCACGCATGATGGCTGCTGATGGTCGCTGTAAGACATTTGATGCCAGTGCTGACGGTTATGTTCGAGGAGAAGGATGCGGGGTAGTTGTCCTAAAGCGGCTTTCAGATGCCCTCAGGGATGGAGATAATATTCAGGCTGTTATCAAAGGTTCAGCAATTAACCAAGATGGTTTAACTAACGGACTAACGGCACCTAATGGTCCTTCTCAGCAGGCGGTTATTCGTCAAGCTTTAGAAAAGGCGGGGATCAAACCAGCACAGATTAGTTATGTTGAAACACACGGGACTGGCACCTCTTTGGGAGACCCTATTGAGGTGAACTCCCTTAAAAAAGTGTTGATGGAAGGTAGAGACGTAAATCAACCTTGTTGGATTGGTTCGGCAAAAACTAATATTGGTCATTTGGAAGCGGCAGCGGGAATAGCGGGTTTAATTAAAGTCGTTTTGTCTCTTCAAAATAAACAAATTCCACCCCATTTACACCTAAAACAGTTAAATCCCTTAATAAAAATCAAAAATACTCCTCTGCAAATTTCCACTGAACTTCAGCCTTGGCAAGCATTGTCAGAAAAGAGATTAGCTGGGGTGAGTTCCTTTGGTTTTGGGGGGACAAATGCCCATGTAATTCTGGAAGAAGCACCAACTCAAGTCAAAAGTCAAAAGTCAAAAGTCAAAAGTGAAGATGATCCTGAACGTCCACTTCATCTATTGACCCTGTCTGCCAAGACTCCAAAAGCTCTCGAAGATTTAGTTAGTCACTATCAAAACCATTTGGAAAGTCATCCAGAATTAGCGATCGCAGATATTTGTTTCACTGCCAATACAGGGCGATCGCACTTTAAGCATCATCTAGGAATTATTACATCTGACAAACAAGAATTAGCTGATAAATTAGCACAAATTAGTGCCAAAGAAGAACCTTCAGGTGTATTTTCAGGAAAACTCTCTAATAGTAATAAATCACCTAAAATTGCCTTCCTGTTTACTGGACAAGGTTCTCAGTACATCAATATGGGAAGACAACTCTATGAAACACAACCCGTCTTCCGTAGAGCCTTAGACCAGTGCGAGCAAATTTTACAATCTTATTTAGATAAATCCCTTTTAGAAGTTATTTATCCTGAAAAAGAATTAAATAGTTCTCTCATTAACCAAACCGCCTATACCCAACCTGCTTTATTTGCCATAGAATATGCTCTAGCCCAGTTATGGCAATCCTGGGGCATAAAACCAGATGTAGTTATGGGTCATAGTGTAGGAGAATATGTAGCAGCAACAATAGCAGGGGTATTTAGTTTAGAAGATGGATTAAAACTGATTGCTCATCGGGGACGGTTAATGCAGCAGTTACCCCCAACAGGGGAGATGGTAGCTGTAATGGCATCATTAGAGAAAGTAAATCAACTGATTGCCCCATACAAACAAAAAGTGGCAATAGCCGCCATCAACGGACTCCAAAGTATTGTAATTTCCGGTGCAGCAGAAGCCATTGGGACAGTTAAGGAAATCTTAGAATCAGAAGGGATTAAGACAAAACAACTGCAAGTATCCCACGCCTTCCATTCACCCTTAATGGAGCCGATGATGGGGTCGTTTGAAACAGTAGCTAATCAAATAACCTACAATCAACCCCGGATGACACTGATATCAAATGTCACAGGAACCACGGCAGACGATAGTATTACCACAGCAAACTATTGGGTAAATCATGTACGCCAACCAGTGAAGTTTGCCCAAAGTATGGAGACTTTGCACCAAGAAGGTTACGAAGTCTTCCTAGAAATTGGACCCAAACCGATTTTGTTAGGGATGGGGCGCGAATGCCTCATGGGAACTAAAAAGCTATGGTTACCTAGTCTGCGTTTTGGTAAGTCAGACTGGCAGCAAATGCTACAAAGTTTAGGTCAGTTATATGTACAGGGAGTCAAAGTTGATTGGTTAGGATTTGACAAGGGTTATTCCTGTCAGAAGGTAGTGTTACCAACATATCCTTGGCAACGAAAAAGCTATTGGATAACAGATATTCAGCAACATGAAAATAAACACAAAAGTAGCACCAGACTTGAGGGAGAAAAAACAAGAGCTGGTGGAAATATGCAATCACAGCAAATACAAACCAATGAAAACAAAACATTACAGCAACCAAAGCTGAGATTATCCAAGCTAGAGTTAGTGTCTTTCCCGAAAGCTTTATCAGTCATAACACAACTGCCCAAAAGAAAATTGGCTCAGTTAACAGTTAAACCAATTCAAGCAGAATCTGCTGAACCGATTCAGCAATATCTTCAATCTGACAATCTTGCATCTAATATAATGTCCAATTAAAGACTTATCACTAGGACTTACGCAAAAGCTACGTATTTACGTCATTACGTTTGCGTAGCATGTCCGGAACGGACGAACGAAGTGAAGTAATCGCAAAGCCTGATTTTTCGTCACGAGTGCGTAAGTCCTAATCACTAAGACTGCATGGGTGCATGGGTACAGGGTGCAGAGAGAGAAGAAAGTTTCAGATTTTTGCACCATGTCCTAAATTATGGGTGATTTGCCGGACATCATATAACACCAAGAATGTTACAGTCAAATAGCACAGATGGTAATGTTGCTCAACTCAAAAAAACTACGAAAAATTTTAATGAGGATATTATGAATAAAGAACAAATAAAGAATATAGAAACAATGGGTAAACAACAACTTGATAACTTAAAAGAAGAATATGAAGAAAAAGGATATTTTAAAATACAAAACTTCTTTAGTAACTCTGAAATAGAAACAATTAAAGAAACATTAGAAAGGGCTAAAAATCAAAGTCAAGCTTCTCAAGAAAAAGTAACTCTAAAACTTGCAAAGCATGATCATATTGACACCAAAGATCATGCTTATGATTTGGTTAAATATGATTTTGTTTCTTCCTTAATACAAAAAAAGCTACCTTTTTTAAATTATGTTACTGGAAAAAAGATCATGATTATGCATAATGCTCTTTTTTCAGTTGAACCTAATCAAACGGGATTACCATGGCACGTTGGAGTTGGTTCATTTTCCTTTACGAAAACAGAAGATTTTGGGGCATCTATCTGGATTCCATTAGATGAAATCACCAAGGATTATAGAGGAGGTATGCAGTATGTATCCACGAAATATTTTCCAGGACAGTTTTATTACACAATCCATGATTTACATTTTAAAAACAATATCCAATGGGATGAATCCAAAGGTGATTTGAATGAATATGTGGCTAATGCCAATACTATTCTTAACAGCATCTCAGAAGATGTTATAGATTACACTATTCAAAATAAATATGAAGAAGATGAGTATAAAGTTGGGGATGTATTGTTCTTTAATAAGTATGTGTTGCACAGATCAGTTCCTTTAAAACCAGGCTTACATAAGTTGCGACGTGCTTTTGTGATAAGACTTGTAGATTATGACACTCGTGTCGATGAGGAAAGGTTGGGTTTATTTTCACAATATTCTCAATTACATTCAAGATATTATAAAACATTACCTCGTTACAATAAAGATAGTGTATTGGTAATGGTTTCACGTTCAATTAAACAAGGGTTAAAATCTCCTTATTTAAGAGATATACCTTATATTCAAAAAACATTATCAGAAAGGGTTGCAATTGAATCTGAAAATATTTATCAAAACTTATCTAACCAAGATAATAATATCCCAGATGAGCAGGAAATATCTGATCAACCAGAAGTTAATATCAGCCATCAGAATCAGCAGCCTTTAGAAACTTTACAAACCTCAACTAACTTTCAGTTAAAAGTA
>JAAUYI010152652.1_pt1 | contig 30171 bp, 27 predicted proteins | sample 7278041 | NCBI WGS metagenome assembly JAAUYI01 (sample SAMN14350216, study PRJNA611818) | marine sediment metagenome | isolation source: surface marine sediment (0.6m) | place: French Polynesia: Moorea | collected 2018-08
AAGTCAACGCTTGAGGAGAGAACCACCTCTGGGCTAGATACCGCAAGGGGTCTAGTTTAAGTGGACTCGTTGAATCAAGAATCTCCTCGCCTTTAGGCAGGAGAGTGTCAAACACTAGAGAATTGCCCCACACATCCCACAGCCAAGGAGTTGGTTCATGGATTTCTTGAAAACCACTGATACAGATTTTACCGCCAAATTCACAGCCTTAGTAAACGATCGCCGGGAAGCTACGGTGGATGTCAGTGGAACGGTACGAGAAATTCTTGCTGATGTCAAGGTACGCGGTGATGAGGCGATTAGGGAATACACCAGCCGCTTCGATCATTATAATCCTACCTCCTTGGCTCTGAGTAGGGAAGCGATCGCTCACCATGCCCAACAATGTTCTGCTGATGTCCAAGCGGCTCTGGAAATAGCGGCAGAACGAATTACCGCTTTTCACCAAAAACAATTACCCCAAAATATTGCCTATACGGACGCTGTAGGGGTAAATTTAGGATTAAACTGGGTAGCTTTATCTACTGTAGGTATTTACGTACCCGGAGGTAGAGCTAGTTATCCCAGTTCTGTTTTAATGAATGCTTTACCTGCCAAAATTGCTGGTGTGGAGCGGATTGTGATGACAGTTCCTACCCCTGGTGGTGAAATTAATCCCGCAGTTTTGGCAGCAGCACAAATAGCTGGGGTAACAGAAATATACAGTATTGGGGGAGCGCAAGCAGTAGGTGCCTTAGCCTATGGCAGCCAAACCATTGCCCCGGTTGATAAAATTGTGGGACCTGGTAATGCCTATGTGGCAGAAGCGAAGCGTCAAGTATATGGCACTGTGGGTATTGATAGCATTGCTGGACCATCGGAAATTCTGGTGGTTGCAGATAGCCAAAATAATCCCCAGTGGATTGCCTGGGATTTGTTGTCCCAAGCAGAACATGACCCCAGTGCCCAATCTATCCTGATTACGGATTCAGAAGAGTTTGCTCGCCAAATTATAGATGCGATCGCAGTTATTCTCAAGGACTTACCCACCCAAAAAGTGGCGGGTGCGAGTTGGGACCAATACGGTGCTGTAATTGTAGTGGAGGACTTAGCAGACAGTATACCTTTGGTAAATAAATTAGCACCAGAGCATCTGGAATTATGCGTAGACCAGCCGCGACAACTAGCCCAACAGATTCGCTGTGCTGGTAGTATTTTCCTGGGCAGACATACCCCAGAAGCCATTGGTGACTATGTGGGTGGACCAAACCATGTGTTACCCACTGCAAGATCCGCTCGCTTTTCCTCTGGCTTAAGCGTGTATGATTTTATGAAGCGAATTACCTATTTAGAATGCGATTATCAATCATTACAAGAAATTGGCAAAGCCGCAGTTACTCTCGCACAGGCAGAAGGTTTACCCGCCCACGCAGGTAGTGTGAATATGCGGTTGCAGTCTTGAAAATAATTGTCGGTAATTGGACGAAACCCCTCTTACTTACCAAATAAACCACGTCTATTTTGAAAGCCATAGTTTTTTGCTGACAAATATCTGAACGCGGTCAAGGGCACGGCACGTAAATATACTTGACTATCCAGTAATATCACTGATGCCGTGCCCCTACAGGCAATTTATTGTGGATTGGGTTTATATCAAGATTGGGTTGAGGAACTATGTGGTTGAGAATAATGAGTTATGCAAGTCGATTGGTATTTTCTCAACTCAACATTCCAAACTACAAAGTCCTTACTCATGATAGTTAAGATCGGGGTTGGGCAGCAATTTTCACTTCTTTAACTTTCCCCGGTTGACCCATTCTTTTAGCTTGCTGTTGATTGACACTTACCAATACACCACCTGCATTACCAGCTCTGACTGTCAATTCTTCTTCAGCTCGCCAAGTGCGGTGATAGCCCTTAGGAAGATTCCCTTGATATTTGACTTTCCCATCAGCTATTACCTTCACCCAAGATTCTTCCTTAACAGTCAAACCAATTTGGACGGATTGTTTTGCTGTTGGTACATTCCGTGAAACTGGACGAGGGGTTGAATTTTCAACTGGGGAAATATTTCTCGCTTGTAGGGAATAACTATTTAATAATTGGGACAAACCACTCACAGAGAAAAAAATGAAACCCGTGTAAAGCAAGTAAAAATGAAAAGGACGTAAGAGATTAGCAATTAATTTTTTCTTGGTTGATTTGTTAACAATCTGATCCACATTGGTTGGAAAACCATTAGCTAACTCCGTCCCATCTAAACCAATTGCATCCGCAGATAGTCTAATTAAAGCCTGGGTATATACAGGCTCTGGTAACTTCTTTAAATCCCCCTCTTCTATTGCCTGTAATAATCTTTGGGGGATCATAGTTAGCATGACCATATCTTCCCAGGATAAACCCTTTTCCAAGCGCGATCGCTGGATTTCTGCACCAATTTGAGTTAACTGTTTGCGTCTTTGCTCTGACCATGAAGTAACTAATTCAGTCGGCTCGTACTTTTTTTTCCTGATAAAACTCTTGATCTTCATAACTCCGATACACTCCTTAAACCGACTACATCATTAATAGGAAACTGCTGGAATGACTTCCTTGAGAAAGCGCAGTTCAAAATCTTGTAGATGACGATACTTACCGACTTCTAAGCCTGGTGTGGCTGATGTATGTAATTGAATCGTACCGATGGCAGTACGATGTAATGTAATGACTGGATATCCTAATTGTTTCGCTATGCGGCGAATTTGACGATTCCTACCCTCCTTTAACACAATTTCTAAACGAGTTTGACCTGCAAAGGATTTTATGAAGCGTACCCCCGCAGGTCGAGTCTTTTTACCGTCTAATACCACCCCTTGGCTCCATTCCTGTAACACTGCTGCTGTGGGAATTCCTTTGACCACTACCTCATAAGTTTTGGGAATACTATGACTGGGGTGAGTGAGGTGATATGTCAATTCTCCATCGTTGGTTAATATTAAAGCTCCTGTTGAATCTGCATCTAAACGACCAACTGGGTGAATTCCTTGGCCCTTTCTCAAATTCTCAGGAAGTAAATCAATTACCGTTGTTCTCCCTTGGGGATCGTCGCAGGTAGAAACAATACCAGCAGGTTTATTGAGTAACAAATATATCGGTTCGGGACGTGATGATGGAGATACTAACTTGCCATCAACTGCGATTTCATCTGTTTGGGGATCAACTTTTTGACCGAGGTGTGCCACTACACCATTCACCCACACCCGTTCTTGCCGAATCATCTCCTCGGCTTGACGGCGTGAGGCAATACCCCATTGAGCTAAAATTTTTTGTAACCTTGCCTCCATATAAAAAATGATGATTATTCTTTCGGGATGAAAAATTATGAATAAATAATAATAGCTGCACTTGATGCTAGTTCGCCACACTGGTGACGAATCTAACTTTAAAGCTTCCCTAAAGTTTTTGTATTTTTTAGGTAAATATCTTAAATTCATTAGTAGTTACATGGCAGAGAATAATTCCCAAAACCGAAGTAACACAAAAATCCGCATTGTCACCAAAGTACTAACTAAAGCACTCAAATTGTGGTTGCGATCGCAAGTTAGTGCCATATCTCAACTGGAGGTGGAGATACAAGCCAGCGATAAACAACTTTTGTCTGGATATATACCCAGGGTCTTGGTTTTCGCCAGTCATGCTGTTTATCAAGGTCTTCATCTGACACAGATAGAACTTGCAGCAGAAAATATTCAGATTGATATTGGCTCAGTTCTCAAAGGACATCCACTGCGACTATCCCAGGTAGTACCCGTGATTGGCGAGTTAATAGTTGAGCAAGAAGCACTCAATGCCTCCCTCACCTCCGATCTATTATCCACAGCTTTAAATGAAGTCCTGCATCAACTTTTACCAGAATATCGCCCAAAAACCAAGGGGATTATTTGGCAAGAAATATTTATTGAACAAAGAAAAATTACACTGACGGCTACTCAGTCACAAAATATCGATCCCCAAGCTCTAGAAGTTAATTTGGGCTTAGATTTATTGAGTGGGAATAAATTGCAAATTTCTCCCATCAAAATTCAGGAGAGTACAAGGGTATATCTAGAAAGTGAGGATGGATATAAGCTCGATTTAGGATCGGATGTGGATATACAAGACTTAACACTTATGCCTGGTAAATTATTGTGTAATGGCAAAATTAATATCAATCCGTAATATTGAGCAACTCAAAATACTACAAATTAATAATTATTGTTAATTTTTGTATGATTGAGCGATCGCAGGTGTTTAGATCCCCGACTTCTTCAAGAAGTCGGGGATCTGTTAGCCTGTTAACTCTTAGCGATTAGGGGTAATAGCAGGGTCACAAAATAATAAACTAATGGAGCGGTAAAAATGTAACTGTCGGTGCGGTCTAAAATGCCCCCGTGACCGGGGATCAATTGTCCTGAGTCTTTTACCCCTGCATCGCGCTTGAGCATGGACTCGGTCAAGTCACCCAATAATGCGGCAATACCAATTAGCAAGCCTAAGGCTGCACCGGTAAAAATAAACTGAGGCCAGTGCAGGTAATAAGTCCCGATAATGGCAATAATAACGCTGCCACTGATGCCAAAAACAGCGCCTTCTACGGTTTTCTTGGGACTAATGTCTGAGAGGGGGGTTTTACCAAAAAATTTCCCGAAGATGTAAGCACCAATATCAGCAGCCCAAATGCAAAAAAATGTGAGAAGTGTGGCTGTTAAACCTTGAGGTAAGGCGTTAAAGTTAGCTTCAACTAATATACTTTTCCAGTCTTGGGGCAGATAACCACCTAAAGGGAGATTGCTTACCATTGCCGTATCGATCGCCCGCAATCTTACCCAGTAACTTGGTAGATAACCAGTATAAAATAGTCCCAGAATAGAAGCAGAAATATCAGCAATTGTAGCTAGCTTGGGTTGGAATAAGAGGTAGAAACAAATAAATGTACCTACTAAGGGCATGACCGCATCAGCTAAGTTGTCATCTAAAGTACAAATGACCAACAATAACTGACTGACAATCATAGTGGTTTTTACCGTGGGAGCGATGCCTGCTGCCCGTACTAAATTAAAGTATTCTTTTTGACCCAAAAAGATAATGACTGCAAACACAGCAGTAAAATACCATCCACCCAGCAGAGTTGCTGTCAGAGCCAAAGCGATCGCTACAATTCCACTAATAATCCGAGACCAGGGCATAGATAAATGATGAAGTATGAAGGATAAAGGATAGACTGGTGAAGTGTGAAGTATAAAGTTTGATTCATCCCTTATCCTATCTTGTAGCGAGTCACGCAATTGACCGAAGGTCTTCAACCTTCAAGTTAGCCTCTCACGGTCAAATCCCACAACCTGCGGATCTGAAAATGCGGGGGTGACTAACTCTTCAAGGGCGCACGCAATGCGCCCCTACTCCTGAACTCCGAACTCCTTGACTTATTCTAACTTTTCGCCACTGAGGATAAACATGGGATCGACGGCGGCGAAGGTTTGAGAAAATCCCCTAGTTTCTAAACGATTGACAGCAGACTGTACCACTTCTATATTCCGTGCGTGTAATTGGGCAAGGCTTTGGGAAATAGAGTATAGACTTTCCAAATTAGCCGCTGTAGCTACAACCCGACCGGATTCTGGTAAATAATCCCATACAGCTTCTAAAATCTCCTGAATTGGTCGTCCGCCTTCAATACAAACCCGATCTGGTACTTCCTTGAGTGCCGATAAACAATCGGGCGCGCTACCTTCAATGACTTGTACATTTTGTACATCAAAGCGATCGCAATTTCTGCGGATGAGATTGGCTACCTCTTCATCCCTTTCTACCGCAATAATTTGTCCTTGGGGACACAACAAACCAACTTCCACGGGGATTGTACCCGTACCCGCCCCAATATCTAGGAGGACTGAATCTGGTCTAAGTCGCAATTGAGCAATTAGTAACAGGCGATTTTCTCGCTTGCTGAGGGGAATACCGGGTAAACGCTCAAAAAATTCATCTGGTATTCCAGGAGTAATATAAGGCCAAAGTGGGTTAGGCATAAAATTGAAATATATTTGTTTATTTATGAAATTACGGCATTAATATTTGTTGCTTAAAAGCGGGAGACTTTTAATAGGGAACACCGGATGAGTGGGACGGGGGATTTAGACCCGAACTTTGGGAAGAGGGAAACATGAGTCAAAAAATGGAAGCATTTTACTCCAAAAACTCGCTGTTGCCTGTTGCCCGTTCCCTATCTCCTTCTTATATGCAAAAGTATATTTCTGCCAGAGTTCTAATCAGGATTCCATTGGGGCAATAATTATGGAAATACTAGCCGAACGTTACCAAATACAGCAACAATTGGGCAAAAAAGCAGGACGCAGGACGCTGTTAGCTAGAGATACCCTCACCCAGGAGATGGTGATTGTTAAGGTACTATCTTTTGGTAGTGACTTTGAGTGGAACGATCTCAAATTATTTGAACGTGAAGCTCAAATCTTAAAAAGTTTGTCACATCCGTCTATTCCCCGTTATTTAGACTATTTTGAGGTAAATAATTTACCCCATACTCAAGGTTTTGCCTTAGTACAAACCTATATCCCAGCATCAACCCTAGAGCAACATTTAAATTTGGGGCGTACTTTTAGCGAAGCAGAAATCAAACAAATAGCCACATCAATTTTAGAGATTTTAATTTATTTACACCAACTCAATCCACCTGTAATTCACCGAGATATAAAGCCCAGCAATATTTTATTAGGCAACCGCAGTGGTAACAGTGTGGGTCAAATATATCTCATCGATTTTGGCTCTGTCCAGACTGTGGCAGCCAGGGAAGGAGGAACCATGACAGTGGTGGGAACCTATGGATATATGCCGCCAGAACAATTTGGTGGTCGTACCGTTGCTGCTTCTGATTTGTATAGTTTGGGTGCAACGTTAATTTATTTACTCACGGGAACCCACCCCGCCGATTTACCCCAGAAGGATTTACGGATTGATTTTGAGCCAGTGACTAATATTAGTCCCGGTTTGAGAAGCTGGTTAAAGCGCCTTACCGAACCTAGTTTAGACCGGCGATTTTCCACGGCTAGGGAAGCATTACGGGCATTACAGCAACCACAATGGGATGATAATTTAGCAGTCGGCCAACCTACTGGTAGCAAAATTAAACTAGACAAGCAGGAAGATAGCTTAGAAATTATCATTCCTGGGGTGGGATTGAATTGGAGTTCCTTATCTGTGGGTTTATTTGCGATCGCTTGGAATTCTTTTATCACATTTTGGACTATTGGTGTAGTCTTTATAGCTCCATTTCCTTTGAATCTCCCTTTTATTTTGTTTTCACTACCATTTTGGGGAGCAGGCATTTCCCTAGCATATATGTTTTTATTTCCAATTTTTGGACGTACTAGGTTACGTTTAAATCAGCAGCAAATTTCCTTGGAAAAACAGTTGTTTGGATTCCAGTTTAATGTAGAACGTCCCACAGCGAAGGAAAATATTACCAAAATAGAATATATTCCCCAATCTTGGCACAATACTGTTGAAAATAATCGGCATGGAGAGCATGGGATGAAAAATAAAAATACTGGCAAAATCATTATTTATGCCGGAATACGTCAATATGAAATTAGCGGTAATAGTAGTGGGATTCAATCAAAACTAGAAGTCCAATGGCTAGCTGCCGAGCTTAGTGATTGGTTGGGTATTCCACAAAGCAGGGTTTGAGGCCAACTGTAAGATGCTGCCAGTTGGATACAATAAGTCTTCTTAAGACTTTATTTATCCAAAGCATATCTTTACTTAACCTATAAATAAGAGAGAGTATAAGTAATTGATAGTTTATGACAGCTAGAACCTCAACCAATAATCTCAATCATCTCTCCCCTGAAGACGCAACAGCCCAACTGGGAACATTTTTGAGAGAACATGGAGAAATCGAAACGATTCTCCCTGTGGCGTTTGGAGTATTTGTAACCAGCCGATTTCAACTGCGAGGGGCAAATGCCTTGCTAGTTAACTTATTGGTGGCAAGTTTAGCTCGTCAAATTTTTACCCACCTCAAACAGGAACAATTACCTGTAGTTACCGAGAGTAATAATCATCATAATTCAACTGTGGAGGAGATTAATGTATCAGATACTAATGCCCAAGGATATGCGATTGCCCATGCTGTTCCTGGACGAGTCCGCCTGCGGATGCCTGAGCTAGCGAGTGATGCCGATTTTGCCCTTCGTTTACAACAGGCTCTAAAGGCAGATGAATATGTCAACAACGTCCGAATTAATCGCGCAGCAGCTTCCATTGCTATTCGCTATTACAATCAAGGACTGTCTGATTGGGAATTGGGAATGCGTTTGATGGGTATTGTTAATCATGTTCGCCAAGAACATCAAGTTTCGCAATCAATGTCTGACTAAAACCAGAAAACTGAAAATAATTCGTAATTCGTAATTAAGTTTTGTCATGGGTATTTAGAACCCGTCACAAAATTTGCCACTTCTAGAAGAGGGGGGAATTAAATCCCCAGAATTACTCCTATCCTGCCCAAAGATTACTGATTAAAAAACCACAGAGGCGCAGAGAACACAGAGGATAGAGAGGTTTATCTGTTTTGCCCTCCGCACTGGCTCCCCACTACTGCACTGCTATCTCGATTTCTGTATGAGGAAACTGATAGCTGATAACTGATAACTGATAACTGATAAGGGGTGTATTTATGTGAATAATGCTACATCCGTAATGGACAAACAAAAGATTGAGTTTTATCGTTCTCTACCTTGTTTGGTTCATCATATTCCAGGTAGGGTTAGATTTCGCATTCAGCGTTTAAAAGATGACTCGGACTATGCAGCTAATCTCAAACAATTTTTACTCGCTCAACCTGGAATCAATGGTGTGAGGGTAAATCGGGTTGCAGGTTCCATTGCCATAGATTATCACTATTCAGGATATTCACTGACAGATATTGTCTCTAATTTAACTGATGTAATCCAACAGGCGGCTACAACTAAATCAATCCCTGGCAAACAAAGGGAGAATCTGAACCCAGAAACCGGAAATTGGTGGAGTTTAAGATTACCTGTCTTCACCACTGTAGTTAGTTGGTTGAGCCATCTGAGTGGATTGGTTTGGTTGCGACCACTCGCCCTTGGGAGTTTAGCGGCTGTCACCTTACCCATAGCCAAAAGAGCCGGTCAAAGTCTGTGGAGCGATCGCAAAATTAATATTGATTGCTTAGATCTACTGGCAGTGGGTTTGAGTTATGGGCAAGGAAAATTAGTTACCCCTGCCTTAGTAATTACCCTACATGAAATAGGGGATCTAATACGCGATCGCACGGCTCGTTCTACGGAAACCCAAACAGCGGATCTCCTCGATGCCATTGGACATTTTGCTTGGGTAGTCAGAGAAGGAAAACCCAGCCAAATTAAAAGCGATGAAGTACAACCAGGGGAAACCGTAATTGTTTATCCTGGGGAACAAATTCCTGTAGATGGAGAAGTGATCAAAGGTGAGGCTACCGTTGACCAACAGCAACTGACGGGGGAATCAATGCCCATTGTTGCCACAGTGGGAACGTTGGTTTATGCTTCCACTCTGGTTCGTTCTGGACAAATTTACATTCGTGCCGATAGGGTAGGAAAATATACCCGTGCTGCTGCCAGTCTTGAACTGTTGCAAAATGCACCAGTACATGATACACGCATGGCAAATTATGCGGCGCAGTTGGCAGATAAGTTAATTTTACCTTCCTTGGCTTTAGCTAGCGTTGTCTTAGCCATTACCAAAGAAGCCGCTAGGGCAGCTTCCATCCTAACTTTGGATTTTGTCACAGGTATCCGGGTTTCCATGCCCACAGCATTTTTAGGGGCATTAAATCACAACACCCGCCACGGTATTTTAGTCCGCAGTGGGCGAACCATCGAACAATTAGCGGAAGTAGACACAATTGTCTTTGATAAAACAGGAACCTTAACCCAAGGACAATTAACTGTAGTCGGGATTGAAACCATACCGGGCAGAATGTCAGCCGAACAAGTGTTAAGTTTTGCTGCTGCTACCGAAGAAAGGATTGCCCACCCTGTAGCTGAGGCAATTACCAATTATGCTCACAGCCAGAATTTAGATATTCCCCGTCGCCAAAAATGGAACTATGAAGTGGGTTTAGGCATTCGCGCCACCGTGGAGTCACAGGAAGTTTTAGTAGGTAGCGATCGCTTTTTAACTCAAGAGGGAATTAGTTTAGAATGCTTAGAACATAGAGCTTTTCCATTGCTTCATAGCTGCGATTTAGAGCAAAAATCCGTCTCTTCCCAATGGTTATCTTTAATTTATGTAGCTTGTGGTGGAGAATTACAAGGTGTGATTCAATATGCCGATCCCCTGCGTCTGGAAAGTCATGGTTTAATTCAATCTCTCCAAGCTTCTGGTAGGGAAATTCATTTATTAACGGGAGATAACCAGCACAGAGCTAAAATAGTGGCAGAGGAATTAAATATTCCCCTCCATCAAGTCCATGCCCAAGCCTTCCCCGAACAAAAAGCAGCCATAGTACGGGACTTGAAATTAGCTGGTAAAACAGTTGCCTTTGTCGGTGATGGGTTGAATGATTCAGTTGCTTTAGCCTATGCAGATGTTTCAGTATCCTTTGCCAATGGCTCGGATATTGCCAGGGAAATAGCTGACGTGGTGCTAATGAACAACGATTTAACTAGCTTGATGGAAGCCCTGAATATTTCCCAGGAAACCAAGCAATTAATCGAGCAAAATACCATACTGGTGGTTGCTCCCAATTTAATGGCTTTGGGTTTAGCATCTACAGTGGGATTAAATCCCCTCATTGCCACAGTAGTTCATAACGGTTCAGCCATCGCTGCTGGACTTAACAGTCTGCGTCCTTTGGTAAAACATCAGCTGGAGGAACAAAATTATGAGAATTTTCTGTAACTATGAGTATAGATAAAAAATCAATCCATTTCAGGAGAAACCCATAATATGCCAGAAATGCAACCAGTAAGAGATTCCATCCTCAACCAAGTTAAAAATGCTTACAGAAATCACCCTGTGCAAACTGTAGCAGTGGGAATAGGAGTAGTAATTTTAGCCCCCGCAGTACTACCTCTAGTGAAACCCTTAGCCAAAGCAGCGATCAAAAGTGGTTTCACCTTATACGAAAAAACCAAAGGAGCGATCGCTGAAACAGGTGAAGTCATCGGTGATATTGTTGCCGAAGCAAAAGCCGAAGCCTTAGCCGAAGAAGCGAACAAGGCGACTGGGGCAGCAAGTTTCATGATTACCCCTAATACTATGGGAGACACTCAAGATAACTAGCCAAGGAGTGAAGGAGTGAAGGAGGGAAGGAGTGAAGGAGTGAAGGAGTGAGGGAATTATTTTCATGTTTGGTTTTGGGATTCTCCCGTGGGGGACTAGCTTGAAAATGGTTGATAGTTGTTAGTTGTTAGTTGTTAGTTGTTAGTTGATGGTTGACAGCTTAGGTGTGGGAGCCACAATCGAGATATTTTCATGTTTGGTTTTGGGATTTTCCCGTGGGGGGCTAGCTTGAAAATAATTAGGAGGCGCAGAGTAGGGGCGCATTGCGTGCGCCCTTGAGGAGTTGGTCACAAAGCATTTTCATCGGCAGGTTGTGGGATTTTCTCGTGGGGGACTAGCTTGAATTCTGCAAAGTGGTTGACTAGCACTCGCTGCTTGTTGCCACATCTGAGTAAGCTCGTTTGTTGTAGGGTTGACTGGGAATGCCATACTTTCTGGGTTGAGAGATAAACCATTCTTAATCACTGCCTTCAGAAAAGGTCTGCCTAATTTTGTCACCACCGGCACAAGAAAAGAACTAACTGCGATCGCGCTTAATCCTGCTAAGGCAACAGGATTGTTTCCCTGACCATCTTCGACGATTTCTTTCAGGTGAAATGAAAGTACGGACTTATCCCAATGAATCAATGACATAGTTTTCTTCCTCAAGAGCGATCGAGATTAATACTTAGAGCAGCGTTTAAATGACGTGAGGGTTAAGTTATTTTTGTCCATTAAGAAAAAATTAACCGTAAATTTCCTAACTATTTGGGAAAAATTAGCTTTAGATTATTAGGATATATTTTCATTACGTCGATAAAAATAACCGCAGTGGAGAGAAGTTTCTTTGCACCAATTGCGGACATACAGAACACGCTGACACGAAAGCTTCTAGGACAATTGCCAAGCGTGTGGGATTAGTCTTTCCAAAAAATAAAAAGACTCTACCTGCGGACTGCGGGAAAGTTACGCCTGTGAAGGTATCAACGTCTAAGCGCGTTGAGTCCAGGAACCATGCCTGCGAATCATCGTACACGCAGTTAAGTTTGTTTGATTTAACCGCGTACACGGTGATTGACAGTCGGAAATCTAAGAGATACGGCAAAAACTCTTAGAGAATCTGCGTCTCTTTAGAGCGCAGAGTGTCAAACATTTATTACATCTTCGTAAATATCTGCCATTGTCAAGTTTAGGTCAATAGAATCTAAGCATAATTCATCATCTTTACCTAAAATTGTCAGTGACCAATTTCCTTGAGCATCTTGACGATAAACTTCGATTTTTATTTCCTCTTGAGAAACTAACACATATTCTTGTAAGCTTTCTAAAGTACGGTAATTAACAAGTTTTTCTCGTCTATCTGTTGTTTCTGTGCTGGGTGATAGCACCTCTATAATTAAACAAGGATAATTTAAGAAAAAGCGTTCTTTGTCTTGAGAGTCGCAGCTGACGATGACATCAGGATAGTAAAAAATGCTTTTATGTAGAAATATCAGACCAGAGAAATATATTCAGGTGAAAGAAAAAAAGGGAAAATAGGTTTAACTTTCTAATTTCACTCTGGGAATAAAAAATAAATGTAGGTTGGGTGGAAAGTCGTAAAACCCAATAATACCAAGATTTTTGGTTGTTGGGTTACTCTACTCTAGCCTTCGGCAAGCCCCTGTGCATCTACGTGACTCAATCCAACCTACGCCTAAATTTATAAAAGTCTGTAAAAATAGGGGTTTTAGATTTTTATAAGCGCGAGAGTGATTCAAGAGGGTTAATTAACAACATTTATTCACTTTTGCTCAGAACCTACAAATAAATTCACATAACACCTGAATCACGCACCAATCACCGATTGTGACACCCAGCTTTAGTCCTGATTTTATTATGTAAAATCACGATTAAATGAAAAAGATTTGAGGTGTTGGATTAATAGTAGCTGGGTTATTTTTACATTCACATAGATATTGTTGGAGGAAAATAAATAATGTTTCAGAAGCTAATGAGTGTCTCGCAACCTAACTGGAATTTAGAATGGTTGCAATCTTGTCTACAAACTGCTCTGAAGTTAGAGTTCTCTACACTCCCACCTTATCTTTGCGCCCTTTGGTCTATTAAAGATCCGTCTGACTCAAATTTAGCTTATGACTCCATCAAGGAACATATTGCTGAGGAAGAGATGCTGCACATGGGATTAGTCTGTAATCTTCTTGTAGCGATTGGTGCTAAACCTGACCTAACATCATCGAAGGCACTTCCCACATATCCTGGACCACTCCCAGGAGGGGTACAGCCAGATGTAGAGGTATCACTAAGGCGTTTTTCACGGGAAGCGTTGCAAGTATTTCTCAAAATTGAGTACCCTGAGGCAGGGCCGATTGAGATTGAGAACGATCGCAATGAAACTCAAACATTTGCAGAAAGTGTCCGGATCAGGGCTAAAACAATAGGTAATTTCTACACCATGATCCAGGAGGGATTTACCTATCTCAGTAGTATGGGTAAACTGCCTGAACTCAAGACAGAAAAGCAACTGGAACGCGCCTTTGACCCATCAGAGGGACCGGGAATCTTTATTATCCGTAATCTAGAAGACGTTGAAAGAGCGATTCAGTTAATCAAACGCCAAGGGGAAGGCTCCAGTGGTTCTCCCATCGACACAGGAATCGAAGATCTCGCACATTATTATCGCTTTCTAGAACTTTATCGGGGTCGGAAAATCACCCAAGATACAATCACAAAAAAATTCAAATTTAGTGATGATCCTGAGGATGCCATTTCCTTCCCAGAGGTATGGCCCATGGCTGAGATTCCTGCTGGTGGATACACTAGAGAAGAGGTGGAAGATGAGCAAGTATGGCAAAAGATAGAAGAGTTTGATCGACAATACAGCTTGATGTTGCGGCAAATAGAAACTGCATGGGATGGCAATCCTGAACAGCTGAGAACTTTTGTGGGGACGATGAGTTCTCTAACGCCCATTGCCACAGATCTGATGGCTCAGGAAATTCCATCTCAGCCGGGACAAACCTATGGTCCTTGTTTTCGTTTGACATCAACCCAAGGACTTCCTGGAAATGGTGGTTCTGGAGGTGGAGGTATGACTGTCGATTCTCCAACTTGGGAAGATGATATCAAAGGGTTATTTAATGATGGTGATGTTGCTTGTATGAAGCGGCGAGGGTTAGATCTAAGCAGCTATCAGGATGTTAAAGTGAATGCCCAAAATATCTTAGATGCAGTTTCTAGTGGTTTCATGCCACCAGGTAATCCCTGGTCTCAAAGTCAAATTGATACATTCAAGCGCTGGATCGAACTTGGTACACCTGAAGGTGGAGCACCTGCAATGGGAGAAAGACCCGGTTGGAATCCTACTAGTGCTCCTGAAGCTGGTTCCCGATATGATGATATCTGGTTTGTCTCACCTCAAAAGGGCTGGGCAGTGAACAGTGATGGGCAAATCCTGCATACCAATGATGGAGGAGCAACATGGGTGCAGCAATTCCGCACCCCCATGATTGGAACAAGAGCGGTATATCTGCGTTGTATTAGTTTTGCTAATGACCAAAAAGGTTGGGTGGGAACACTTACAGATGCCTATCGTATGTTTCAGACCATTGATGGTGGCACGACTTGGACTTTCGTTGCCAATCTTCCAGATAATGCGCCCTTGGCAATTTGTGGGTTATATGTCGTGAATGAAATGGTAGTCTACGCTTCGGGGACTAACTTTCCCTATAAGCGTTTTCCCACTAGAGTATTAAAAACTACTGATGGGGGAGAGACTTGGACTGCGATTAATATGGAGGCTTATGCTTCTAACTTAATTGATATTTTCTTCTTTAATGAGCAGGAAGGATTTGTTGTTGGTGGTTTCTCACAGAAGGACGATCCTCTATATGACGATGTTGTCCCAGTTGTGCTGTATACAACTGATGGTGGTCAAACTTGGGAGAACCGTGTTGCTAACCTTAATTTTGAACCAGGAGAATGGGGCTGGAAAATATACTTCGTTAACAATCTGGTGGGCTATGTTTCCCTGGAAAGTTTTACTAGAGGAGCAGTATTGAAAACTACAGATGGAGGTCAGACTTGGAGTCGTCTCCCCATTAACGATCAACAGGGAAATGCTAATCTTGAGGGCATAGGTTTTATCACTGAAGATCGTGGATGGGTTGGAGGTTGGGGGAATGCTGACTTCACCGCTGGTTACACAAGTGGCACGATTGATGGTGGTCAAAATTGGACTGATGCGAATGAGGTGGGGCGTTTTATTAATCGTTTCCGCTTTATTGGGGACCCTGTGACGGTGGGTTACGCCAGTGGCCGAATGATTTATAAATACAATCCTGAAGGAGTTCCGGAAGTCTCTGCTCCTCAGCTCGCAGGTGCGGGTTCGATTTTAACTGGGAGGATGATCAAAACAGCAGGTTTACAAAGGTTCACTAACACTGCTATTATCAGCGTTCAAATACCAGAAGGTGCAAAACATGCATGGCTGAATATTTGGAATCGTTTCGGATTAGAAGTTAGGTTGTTACTGGATGAGTCTAACCCTACTGTGGGAGAACGGCAGTTGTTCTGGGATGGTCTTGATGATGATAATAGCCCGGTTGCAAGTGGGGTTTACATCTTCCGACTCACCGTTGATGACTCCTCTGATAGTGGTAGTTTCTACCTGCATCGGGATCTTTGATTCGCTACGCTCAAAGGAAGAAGGAAGAAGGTAAAAATTTGGTGGCCTACAATTGGTGGTGGGTTTAAATCCCCCACCAATTATCCGCAATTTTAACTCCTAACACCGAACTCAGGTGAATCTGGTGCAATACTAGGTTTGATTTTTGGCGAATTTTTGGACTAATAATTGTAATCCTAGTGCTAGTAACCCCAGGCTGACTATGCCAAATATACCTGTTCCCATCATCATTACTCCTACAACCGCAGTTCGTACAAGGGAGGAAATATTGAGAACTAGGGGATTGTGAGAGTGAATTGGTTTATTAGCAAAATTTGTAGCGATCGCAATTACTAATTTATACATTGCAAATGCCAATCCCCCTGACAAAATTGCTCCTGTGAAACAGCGAGAGGGGGTGGTTGAAGTTTGTGTTTGATTTTCTGTAGTTGGGGATTGGTTGGGTTCTTTCATATATCAGTTATCAGTTATCAGTTATCAATTTTCCCAAATACGACTAAGTTGATGAAGCTACGTGAATGCCGTGGGTAATTAATTGGGTTACGAATAATTCTAAGTCTTGGTCGGGTATTGTTTCCCTGACATGGGATTTTACTTCTTCTGCTTGTTGTTTGGATTCGCACAATGCAAATACACTGGGACCAGAACCAGACATCATGGTTCCTAACACTCCAGATTTGGCAAAGGTTTCCCGTAATTGCAAAACTAGGGGATATTCTGGTAATACTACTTTTTCTAAATCATTATGCAGCTGTTGGGCGATTTCTTTTGTATCTTTATGTAAAATGGCTTTAACCATATCTCCAGAGTGGACTGCTGCTGCCCGTGCTGCTAAACTTTCCCTATCTTTAATATAGGTACTCCCGAATTGTTGGCGATAGGTTTTGTATGCCCAAGGGGTGGATACTTCAAGGCTGCGATATTTTGCCAGTACTATATATATGTTATCTAAACTGGGCAGGGGAGCTAGCTGTTCTCCTCTACCTGTAGCTATGGCTGTTCCACCTGCAATGCAAAAGGGTATATCGGAACCCAATCTTGCACCTAACTCTTCCAGTTCTGACTGGGTTAATCCCAAATTCCATAGTAAATCTATACCTAACAAAACTGCGGCTGCATTGGTGGAACCACCTGCTAAACCTGCTGATATGGGAATCCGTTTGTTGATGCTAATATTTAACCCCCCATGTTTAAGAAAGGCTGCTGGAAATTCGGCGGTCATTAATGCCGCAGCTTTGTAAGCCAGATTACTTTGGTCTGTAGGTACTTGGGGATGGTCGCATCGCACGCGAATTCTGTCTATACTGCTTGTTTGTATATCTATCTGGTCTGCAAGGTCAATGCTTTGCAGTATCATAGCTAACTCATGATAACCATCGGAGCGATCGCCGATTATTTCTAAGTATAGATTAATTTTTGCCGGGGCGATGAGGGTACAGCTATGCATTTTGGAGTGGGGGAGTGGGGGAGTGGGGGAGTGGGGGAGTGGGGGAGTGGGGGAGTGAGGGAGCGGTGATGAGGTGATGAGGTGATGGGATGAAATTTATACCCTTGTTTCCTTGTCTCCTTGTCTTCCCCTGCTCCCTACTTATAAATGATTGCTCAATGCGATCCATTGTTGCACACTGAGGTCTTCAGCACGAGCTTGGGGATTTATTTGTAATTGTTCTAATAATTGAATGAAGCGATCGCGTTCTATAAGAGATTGTAAGTTATTGCGTAGCATTTTCCGCTTTGCCCCAAATCCTAATTTAACTATCGTCTCCAATTGTTTGGAATTATGTGCTGGTGTTTCTATATTTCTAGGACGCAAGCTAACGATGGCTGAGTCCACTTTTGGTACGGGATAAAATGCTTTGGCTGGGACAATAGAAACCATCTGGCATTCTGCTAAATATTGGACTCTTACTGTCAATGCTCCAAATGCTTTGGTTCCTGGTTTGGCAACTAATCTTTGGGCAACTTCCTTCTGAATCAATAATACAATCAACTCATAGGGTTGGGGGTTGGGGTGAGAGATTTTACCCAACAATTTTTCAATAATTGGCCCAGTAATATTGTAAGGAATATTGGCAACTACTTTATTCGGGTTTTGAAACCCAGGGAAGTCTGCCAACAGGGAGGATAAATCCAATGATAAGAAGTCCCCTTGCAATAACAAGAAGTTTTCTTTTTTACCCAATTCTTTTGCTAACAACTGACACAAATCGCGGTCAATTTCCACTGCCATCAACGACTGTACTAAAGGTAAAAGACGGCGGGTGAGTATCCCCGTACCGGGTCCAATTTCCAGAATGCGATCGTCATTTGTGCATGATGCTGCCCGAATAATATCATTGAGAGCCTTGTCACTTCTGAGCCAATGCTGGGCAAGTTTCCTGCGCGGTTTTACCATATGCAACCTTTGTATATTAATACTTTCAACTCACACTACTTTTATTTTTCTTACTTTTTTCTTACTTTTAATACCCGGTTTTTGATCCTATAGCGTTAATTAACCCTGGATAATGGGTATTTGGATTGCAAATTCTGTCCCTTTACCAAGGGTGGATTGACAAGAAAGTTTTCCGCCATGCTTTTCTACTATAATCTGGTAACTAATGGATAAACCTAATCCAGTTCCCTTGCCCACATCTTTGGTGGTAAAGAAGGGGTCAAATAGTTTTTTCTGCACTTCTGGAGGAATTCCAGTACCATTGTCACTGATGCTAATAGTTACTTTGTTTTTAGTGTTTTTCTCGGTTAAAATACGGATAGAGCTGGGGTTTGCTGCAATTTCATCATAGGTACGTTGTTGATTGTATTCCTCTAAAGCATCAATGGCATTGGCAAGAATATTCATGAATACTTGGTTGAGTTGACCAGGATAGCATTCAATGGGAGGAAGGGAAGCATACTCTTTAACAATGGTGATTCCTGGACGTTCTGGAGTTGCCTTCAAGCGATTCTGTAAAATCATTAAGGTGCTATCAATTCCCTCATGGATATCCACCTGTTTAAACTCTGCTTCATCCAGACGGGAGAAGTTCCGTAGAGATAACACAATTTCCCGAATCCGTTGGGTTCCCATCCCCATCGAGTTGAGCAGTTTGACAATATCTATTTTCAGAAATTCTAAGTCAATGGTTTCAATTTCCTCCTCAATTTCTGACGGGGGGTTGGGATAATATTGTTGATAGAGTTCTAGGAGCCTTAATAAATCTTGGGTGTACTCTGTTGCAGGGACAAGATTACCGTGGATAAAGTTGACGGGATTATTGATTTCATGGGCAACCCCTGCTACCATTTGACCCAGGGAAGATAATTTTTCACTTTGGATTAATTGACCTTGGGTACGTTGCAGTTCCCGTAAAGTATTTTCCAAATCCTCAGCTTGTTGCTTTAATTTAATTTCTGCTTGTTTGCGATCGCTAATATCTCTAATAACAACTAATCCATGTTGTTTACCTTGGTACATACATAGGGTTCCAGAAGCCTCGACATCGAATAAAGTGCCATCCTTACGTACATCTATAGCTTCACCATGAAATTGATGTCCTGCTCGGATAGTGTGGATAAAATCAGCAAATACTTGATGGGAATCGGGATGAATGACTTGCAGAGGATGTATATTCAGCAGTTCTTCATAGGAATAACCAAACATCTGACAAGCAGCAGGATTAGCTTCCACTACATTGCCAGTATCTAAATCATTAATCAGTATTCCATCACTTACAGCTTCAAAGATACTCCGGTATTGAACCTCTTTCTGTCTTAATATATCTTCAATTTTCTGGCGATCGCGGGCTTCAATTGCTAGGGTAAAAATATCGGCAATGGAGCGAGCAAAACCTTCGTCCTCAGGATACCATCGCCAAGGTACACCCACCTTCTCGATGCACAAAACACCCATAGTTTGTCCGCTCAAGCGAATTGGGCAATCCAACATGGCAGTAATATTGAGGGGAGTTAAATAGCCTGTGGAAAATTCCTGGGTTCTGGGATCTGTATGGGCATCATTAGCAGCAATAATATCTTCTGTTTCCACCCCTTGGAAGTAAGCAGGATAATCAGCAACCGGAAGTTGAATTCCTTGGCTATGTTGTTGGGTATCAACTTCATATAAATCTAAGCATTGTAAACAAGTTTTATCTTCGTTGTATAACCACACACTTACCCGCTCAACCCTCAAAGAGTGAGCTGTAGCTGCTGTAATCTCTCGCCCTACTAATTGCAAATCTCCTTGGTAAATAATCCTGTTTTTAGCTAAATCACTCAACACAGAATTTTGAGAACGCAATCGCTTGGCTCGATTTTGTAATATCAACTCAGCCCGCTTGCGTTCGGTAATATCTCTAACAATTGTTAAGGCATGGGGCTTGCCATTATAAATGAAAGGTGTGCCCATCACTTCAACATCCAGCAAGCTACCATCTTTACGCACATCAACAGATTGACAATGAAAATCTTTGCCAGCCTTGATAGCACTAATAAATTTTTCTAGTATGGGGTGATAATCGGGATGAATGTAAGCTGATGGATATTTGCCAATGAATTCTTCATAGGTATAGCCATGACTAATGCAAGCTGCGGGGTTTGCTTCAACTAATATGCCAGTTTCTAAATCAGTAATAAACAAGCCATCACTCACAGCTTCAAAAATACTCCGGTATTGGATTTCCTGTTGGTGTAATTGCTTTGTCCGTTCCTCTACCCTAGTCTCTAGCTCTTCATTAAGTTGCCTCAATTGCACCTCAGCTTGCCTGCGTTTGGTGATATCATGGGCAACTGCATAATTATATTCTTTACCATTAAATTCCAAATAATTAATACTAACTTCCACAGGAAATTCTCGACCGTCTTTGGTTCGGTAAACTGATTCTAAAGTCAAAGTTTGTTTTAGTTCCTTAAGCTCTTCCCAATGGAATGACCAAGATTCAATAGATAGTACAGCATCAATATCAAAGATACTCATATGTGCAAGTTCGCCATGGGAATATCCCAAATTACGGCAACTAGCTGCATTCACATAAAATAAGCTACCATTCGGTTCAATTAAGAATACGTTATCGTTAACGTTATCTAGGGCAAACTGAATTAACTGCAAATTAGTCTCAGCTTGCTTGCGTTCCGTAATATCTTCAATGGTAATCAAAACCCCAACCACATTACCCCCACTATCCCGCAGGGGAATTTTGTTAGTGTCTAGCCAAGCTTGTCTGCCATCAGCCTGTTGTTGGGTTTCAATTATATGTAACTCCGGTTGACCAGATTCCATTACCCGACGATCGCATTCACGATACCATAATGCCTCCTCAAGTGTCCAAGGCATATCATCTTCACTTTTACCAACAATTGCCTCTGGAACATCAAAGCCAGTTACTTTAGCACCATTACGGTTACATCCTTGATAAATATAATTACGATCCTTCCAGAAAATTAACTGGGGGATGTTATCCATCACCAGCTGTAGTAATTGTTGGGACTCTTGCAGTTTAATTTTAATTTGATTTTGAGCGATCGCTCCAGCAAAATTCAACCCAGCCTTTTTTAAAATAGATATTTCACTATCTAACCATTGACGCTCATCTTCACCATCACCAAATGTAATTATCCCCCACAGCTTACCTTGAATTAAAATGGGGATACTGAGCAAAGAAACTATACCCTGAGATTGCCAATGCGATCGCACAGATAGAGGTAATTTTTGCACCAATTCAGCTACGCAATTTCCCTGAGATAGTATTTCCTCCCCCACAGAAAACACATCTTGATAGGGGATATTTCGGAAATTAGAAGGGGAAGGAACCCCAGAATCAACCCACCACCAACATTGATTGAATACAGGTTCTTCAATATCAGAATATTCCCAGATAGAAACATACTGAGTATTAGTTGCAACACCGAGTGCCGCCAAAGCTTGATTAATAGACTGCTCAAAATCACCAATCGTCAACAAACAATTACTGGCTTGGATGACACCATTCAGCAGGCGATTTTCCTGGAGAGAAGCTTGATTTGACTGGAAACCAGCAACCTTTTGGCGCAGTGCAATTATTTCCTCCTGGAGAGATGCGTAAGTTTGTTTATCCAGAGTTATAGAATCATCAGCCATAATCTTGTCAATTGCCAGTTTAGTAACAGTGAAGCTTCAGTACTTTATTCATATTTCCCAACTTCACCCCAGCAAATAACATTTACAATATAGCTGTCAAACTCGATCTCAAAAATGCCCTTAGGAAACGTGGTTTATAAATTGCCAAAGCTGCTCTCCTTATACATAAGCGTTTCTGAATTTGGAGGTAAAAAAATGATTGGTGATAGCCAGGAATTACTATAAGCTCCAGAAATTCAGCAGTTTATCTTTGAAATTGAGGTCAATCCAAAATCCAAAATCCAAAATCCAAAATTGAATGACTGTAACCACCTATAAATGGACAATAGAACGCTACCACCGGGCAATCGAAGCAGGTATATTTGACAATCAACCCATTGAATTATTGCGCGGGGAATTAATAGTTGTGCCACCAGAAAGGGAACCTCACGCTTACTACAACACCGAAGCAGCAGATTACCTGCGGACATTGTTAGGTGAGAGGGTAAAAATTCGTGATGCTAAACCCATTACTCTCCCCAATGACTCCGAACCTGCACCTGATATCGCCATTGTTAAACCTTTAGGGGAAGTTTACCTACAACATCACCCCTACCCCGAAGATATTTTCTGGGTTATTGAATTTGCCAACACCACCCTCAGTAAAGACTTAGGGGAGAAAAAAAATATCTACGCTGAAGCAGGTATTGCTGAATATTGGGTTGTGAATCTTAAGACTCCTGAAGTCAAAGTATTTCGAGATTTACAAGACAAGAAATACACCACCGAACTGACAATGACTACAGGTACTATTTCACCCTTAGCATTTCCTGATGTATTTGTTTCCGTTCAAAAACTCATGCAACCATAACCAGAGTATTTTCCTCACAAGGTGAGAAGAAGTTTGAAATGGTTATCCTTGTTCTCACTTATTACTTATTACCTATATACCTGATAATTGATGGCGAATTAATATCCCCTTCAACGTTTCATTCTCCGCCTTCAAAGCTAAATTTTCCGCTTCTAACTCCCTAATTCTTTCCTTCAATGCCTCCTTAGTTGTACCTTGTCTATGAATTACCACCTCTCGATATATTTCTAAATTTACATCCTCATTCATCCAGCGTTGATAGGTTTTCGTATGCTCCTGCACCGTATGCCCCATATAATCAGCCATCGTTTTAATAGGAACCCTTAGCCTATGTCCCCGAATAGCATAGGCATGACGTAAATCATAGGGACGAAAACCAATATTTGTATTTCTAAATCGAATATGGATTTTAGCAGTTTGATTGCTTAAACTACCGCTAGGCTCCGGCATTGTGATATTCTTTAAATCAAATAATTCTACCCAGTGAGGGTGTAAAGGAGGAATACCACAAGTACGTTCCCCAGTCTTCGTTCCCCCAGTTAAACTAGGATTTAAACTCACCAAATGAAACCCATTTTTGGCACTCGCAAACCCCTGTAAATCAATCGCAAACAACTCATGGGGTCTTAACCCATAAGTTGCTAACATACCATACATCCACTGCCATTGTTCCGGAGCGATCGCATTCTCTTTACTAGTATATATTGATAAAGGGCTACCTATTTGTTGAAAACCCTGAATTATCTCCTCATCCGTAGGAACTTGCCGCAAACTGGGATTAGGCAAAGGAGTAGCATAGGAATTAATAATTTTCGCCCCATCAAAACCACAAAAATCGCAGAATTTTTTTAATTGCCATACTAGAAAGAAACGAGATGAACTGTTAGGTTTCGTCTTTTCTAAAGCTTGTTCCAACACAGGTAAAGATAGAGGCACATCCCAATTTAACTTTTTTAAATGCCTCAGATAATGACTTTCCCAAGTACGGATTCCTTGACGGTTCTGCTCATGGGTTTTCCAAAACCCTTGCTCATATTCACCAACCAACTCTCGAATTAACTTCTTGGGTTGATTGACACCAGCTAAAGCCAACTTCTGTGCTTGCTTACCCAAAAGTTCCGATGTCCACTGAAACTGCCTCGTAATTAATAATAAATCTAATTCCCTCGCTTTTGCGATCGCAGTCTTTAAACCCACATCATTAGCAGCAAAACCCAAAGAAAGGGTGTACTGTTTATTCGGGCTGCCATTCTTACCCACATCACCCGGTTTACAAGGGAATGTTCCCTGCAAACCAATCGATTTGTAACTGGTAAGCTTTAACTTTACCTTCACCTTGTCTAAACTTAAAGCAGTATTAGCTTGCCCCACACCATGCTTAACCCGCAAATACTCCCGTTCAACCTTGGCACACTCATCCCTTAACTTTCCCTTCCACTGTTTCCACTTAGATGCTTCCCACCTATCAATTGATGTACCATCCCATTCAGCCTTACGAGGATCGTAACCACTAGTTTCCTGACTTGACATAACTTCCCAGTTCCTCATACCAATCTGAAAAATTATTACAATATATTCCCAACAGTATGACTACTGATTTGATTGATTCAGCCTTCATGATTGACTAATTTTATGCTGATTTTAAACTACCAACACCGAAATTAATAGCAGAACCTAATAACATCATTAGGAAAATAATTATGAAAACTAACAAACTATCTATTTTTACCATTATTATTGCGATCGCAATAACCACCGTCAGTGGATGTTCCTCCACCAACGTCTCCCGTCAACCAGAACCAGAGAAAAACACACAAACCAACTCTACATCCAAAAACCGAGAAACAAACCCTTCTAGCCCCAGCTTGGCCAAACTGAGAGCCAAACCATTAGATAAAGAGCCTATAGGAAAAACCATTAACGCTAACATATACACCAGCGACACCCAATGTCAAAAACTGATTCCCAAAAAAGTAGCTATCTCCGCAAATAAACCTATTAATGCTGCCATAGCTCAGATTATAGAGCAACAAGATAGCGGAGACTTTAACCTGTCTGGATATCGCCTCAGCGTCAAAAATGGTACAGCCACCATTGACTTACGCATAGATCCCAAATCTCGCAGACAAATAGTTTCCCTCTCCAGTTGCGAACAATTTGCCCTATTTGGTAGTTTACGCAAAACCCTCACCAGTAATCCTCAGTGGAACATCAAAAGAGTTCGTTTCACACAACTTGGAGAAGACATTATTTTGTAATTCTTTCCTTCACTCCTTCACTCCCTCACTCCCTCACTCCTTCCCTGCTTCAGCAGAAAGCCACTGTTCTAGCAATTCCGCCACAATATCACTCATCTGTCGCTCCTGAGAAACCGCAACAGCCTTAAGTTGTCGGTGTACAGCCTTAGGAAGATAAAAAGTAGTACGCACATAATTAGGATTGGTACTCTTAGTTTTACGAGAAGATTGTTCTGAATCTGCTTGTAATTCATCCCTATTTTGACGACTGCGTGCAACATCAATCAACTCATCAAAACGGCTAGTTTTTCTCTTCTGATTCATACAGAAACCCCCTTATTAACTATCAGCAAACAAAGAAAATAAACGCAATATTTGTTAATATTTCTTGGACTGACCAAAATACCCACAGCTTAGAATTTCATCACTCCTTCCCTCCTTCCCTCCGGGCGGGGAAACCCCGCCCCTACTGCTTCCCTCCTTCACTCCTTCACTCCCTCACTCCTAACTCAAACACCTCCTTCCCAACCTCTGCATAACATCGCCACGCAATTTGAGCATAAGCATCCTTAACTGCATTCACCGGTACACCTTCTAATGCTGCACGTTGAAACACAGCTAATCGCCTAATCCCACCTTTAAATATAGGTAATCCCGCACCTGACAAAGCATTCCTCGCCTCCTCCCCAGCATTATTTGGACTAGGAGGAATGATAGTTAATAAAATCCGGTAATTTACCTTATATCCCCGCAATGCATCAACCATGTTTAAGGTAGCAGCTAATGCGATCGCATCTGGAGTACAAGGTATAATTAATAAATCGCAACCCCTTGCCAGAGTTTTCAACTCCCTGGCATCAGGCTTAGTTGGCGTATCAATCACAATATGCTCGTAAAGCCTTGCTAAATCCACCCCCTGCTTCTCATCAGCCACTTTAAAAGGTAATTTACCCCTGTCAGCCCAATCCAATGCACTGCGGTTTAAATCCCCATCCACAAGCAATGTGTCAGCTTGACTTTGCAAATATGTAGCCAGGTGCAGTGCCGTTGTCGATTTGTTAGAGTCGATGCATGAGTCACCCCATATCACCTCTCATTCAGAACCGCTCGTGAGACTTTCACCTCAAGCGGCTCCTCACTTCATTGGCAGAATGTTTGTCTGTACCTCTTGATACGGCGTTTTGTGCTTTGGGGATTATAATTTTGATTGCTTATAATCCTACCCATATCTTCGCCATTTTTCTTTTTGTGGCATTCAAAGTGAAGAATTTGTTGATTATTATGGTCAATTTCAAATTCATCTTCACTTCTTATGTAAAGTCCGCATCTGGAACATTTACCTTGCTATTTCTTCAGCAGTGTGGCAACTTTTGGTGATATTTGTGGGTATTCTCCTAATCGAGAAGCCCAGTATAACCAATCACCATCGTATGGGCTTTTATCTTGTTGGACTTTAATATGTCGAGAAATTGCTGTATCTCTATGTGATGTTACATAGAACAATTCATCTTTTTCTTTGGAAGTCAGAACCCAATTTCCATTTTTACCATATTCAAAATACTTACGTTTTAGATACTTAGCACCTCTATTAGGGTGTTTTCTTTTGCACCAACGCCAATATCTATGGTAAAGCCAATCGTCTATCTGCCTAAATACTTGGGATGATACTACATGTCTGTAGTAATTACTCCACCCTTTGATTCGGGGATTTAGAAATGCTATTACCGTATCAATCGATTGATTAATACGTTTTTTTAACCCATTTTTCAGGTCATTATAATGCTTTCTAACAGACTCTTTTGACGGACGAATTATGGTTTTGTAGTCCTTACATCGTTGATGTTGAGAAGTACCGGGGAGTTTACCTCCTTGGTCTTTCCCAACTTTGTGTTGTCTGATTTCAAAACCAAGGAAATTGAATCCCGGTTTTGGTTCATTCAACTCTGACAAAGTATGACAAATTTTAGTCTTCGCTTGTTTTAATTCAAGACCCATTTTTGCTAAAAATTCTGTCGCTATTTGCTTACATTTCAATACAACATTATAGTCAAAATGCATAATCAGAAATTCATCAGCATAGCGGATAACGCTTACCGACTTTCGTACCTCTTTTCTGCTTTTTTGACTACCACTGGGATATCTTAACTTCACGTTATTTTCAACCCAATCTTTGACTGTGTTTTCTAAACCATGAAGTGCAATATTTACCAATAAAGGAGATAAAATTCCGCCCTGTGGCACCCCAGAAGTACTATTAGAAAAGGTTTTTCCGTCAATTACTCCAGCTTGAAGCCAAGCCTTTATTTGTTGACGAAACTTGGGAAATGTATTGATTTTCTCAAGTAGCGCGAAATGGTCTATATTATCAAAGCACTGAGCTATATCAGCATCAAGCACATATTTACTATGTGCTTTTAAACTGGTATGAATAGCATCTATTGCATCTTGACAACCTCTTCCAGGACGGAAACCATATGAATTTTCTTCAAAACGGGCTTCCCATTCTGGCTCCAATGCCATATGCATTAATGCTTGTAATGCCCTATCTTTAATAACAGGTATGCCTAACGGTCTTTTCTCTTTCTTTCCAGATTTAGATATCCAAACCCGTCGAGTAGGTAGAGCCTTACCATCAAATTTCAAGTTGTTAATTAAACTAACCTTTTGTTGATTATTAAGGCTTTTTACACCATCAATCCCCGCAGTATTTCTGCCTTTATTTGATTGTGTAACCCTCTTAACCGCTAAACATTTAGCTGACCATGAATTTACTAGCAATCTTTGTAGTTTACCCACACTGCTGAAGTCGCCACATTTAGAGGCTTTGTAAATTCTCTTTTGAAGCTTGAAGACTAAACTGCGACATTTAACCCAGTTTATTTCGCTCCATTCATACCTCGAAGGGTTCATGCTTTCTACTTCTACTCAATATTTACATTCCAATGAAATGTGTACTCGTCAGCATATGTCCGTCATTACAACAGACCATTTGCTTCTAGTACAATCCTTCCCCGATATCCCATACGCTTGGTTAGCTGCTCGAAAATCGACCATTTCGAGAGGAAATATCAGTTTTACTCGTTCCCAATGTCCGTTTTTCTGTGGCTTCGGTACCTGTCTATTCGCCGGAAGTATGTAGGTTCCTTGAGTCTTCCCGTTGGTATGGTTGACCCCTTTGTGAATGAATATCGCAACTTCACCCACCAAACTTCTGAGCATCGGAACGCTCCCCGCGTTTCAGCCTGATTGCGCGGGACTCAGGTGTAACGACGATTCGGACGACAGATTCACTTACGTTTACCGGTTCCACACTGCTTGCAGTTTCCACCACCGATTTCAGGCTAGCAGTTTCAACCACTTTCACCCCATGCACCGACCAAGTTTGATAACCATTCTCTCTTGGCTGGGAATCCCATACAGGATTACTGTGTGCTTTCTCTCCCTGGAACTGGGAGGGTAGGAATTTTACGGTAATTAGCACCATTTCAGTACGGTAAACCGTACCAACATTTTGTAAAGTTTCATGAAATTTTAATGTTTTTGCTGATGTTTTCATCCGTAATCACCTTACTCAGACATTGAGTTGTGATAGTTTTGCAGGAGTTATTTCCTGCTCACTTTCACGCTGACTTCCAAACCTGGGAAGGCTTGTTCAGTCGGCAACGAGCCGCACTCCAACTCCCCCTTTAAATGCCGCTACGGTAACAATCATTTTTTTATTGCAAATAAATATGGTGTTGCAAATCATACCAGAGTTTTGCCTTAGATGTACAGATGTTTAGATGTTTAAGTTTTTGTGCATTCAAAAGTTAAAACACTTAAATACTTAAACATTTAAGCATAAAATTAATCTAAAGTTAAACAATAAACTAATTATATAAATAAGTTACTATTTGAGCATTCTGTTAAATAGTTAAATAAATATAAACTCATTTAACTATTAAATGCAGATAAAAAATAAAAATCAGTTCAGTTGTGGGGAGAGAATGTGACACAACAAAACATTACTTCCTTTCCCATATGTCAGATAACAAATTAAATGTTGAATACTTTCAGCGAAATTGCTCGTATTTATGATTTGTTGAGAATTTCAATTGTTCTAGTAGGAACAAATGGGTTAGATAACCTGATTAAAAAGGAGCCTTATATTCACGATCGCTTTATTGAATGTTATAGATTAAAGCTGGTGTCGGAAAAGGAATTTCCTCATTTAGTGCAAATTTGGGAAGAAGAAATTTTGCAGCTACCAGTTCCTTCTAATCCAGTAGAAGTAATCATCAAACCACAATCGCTAAATTTTGCTAAATATTTCTCCCAAATCCCCAAGCTCATGGTTTAATCTCTTGTATAGAAAAGAACTATTCTGCTAAATACCTCTGTCCATGAACGAACAGCGCCTACAAGCTTACTACCAGCTAATTGAACGCTTGCTCAGTTGCCCGAATGGGGAGGAAGGGGAGATATTAGCAGCGAATCAGGAATTATTGGATACAGAGTTTTTGCAGGTGTTGGCAGCAGTAGCAGATGATGCTGCCCAGCAGGGAGAAGAAAACACTGCCAATTGGTTGAGAAATCTTGCCGCACAACTCACCCCAGAAACGACTCCCATCACAGAAGAAGATATACAAACTTACGGGCAATTTATATTAGAGGTATTGCGAATAACCGCAGAAAGCGACGGCGATGCTGAAGTAATTTACCCCCTACTGGCAGCCAATACCGATAAACTCGACAATATTTTCGTCCAACTATTGCAATCTTGGGCAATAAATACCCTAGGGGAAGCGGAAGCAGACACAGGAACATCCATCGCCGCAGATATTGTTAATTTTAGTAATTTAATTCAGCAATTTCCCTTGGGTAGCAAAGCCTACAACATGGAAATTGCGATCGCTGGTTATGAAATCGCCCTCACTGTATACACCCGCAGTGCTTTTCCCCAAGATTGGGCAACCACGCAAAATAATCTGGGAAATGCTTACTTATACAGAATCTTGGGAGAGAGGGCAGAGAATCTGGA
>JAAUYI010089319.1_pt1 | contig 30107 bp, 25 predicted proteins | sample 7278041 | NCBI WGS metagenome assembly JAAUYI01 (sample SAMN14350216, study PRJNA611818) | marine sediment metagenome | isolation source: surface marine sediment (0.6m) | place: French Polynesia: Moorea | collected 2018-08
ATAATCGAGGCATCAAGGGTGTAGCTGCAATAATCTACCGTTAGCCCTTGATAACGAAGAGGATGGGCCCAGTAGGTATGCCCATAGGGTGAAAAAGGAGTTAGATCACGGGCAGTCTTTCAAAGCACAAACTGCACCCAGTAAAAATTCTATAATGTTTTGATTAAAAATTCTAATTCTCTATATAAATTCGCTAAAAACTTGCTTTTTCAAGCAATATTGAGGCTAGACCATGCCGTTGGAATATTTTACAGCTTCTAGGTACATCTCCGGTATCGGCTCCGAGTCAATATGTAATTCTGCCAACAATTCGAGAAAACGATCTGTTTTTTTTCGTTCGTAGGCGATGACGGCGTCGAGAAAAGGGGCAAACATACCCGTATTATGAACAAGGGCATCTTTTATCTCATCCGTCACCGGCAGTTTTTCCATTACTACTCCCATCTCAATATCAAGCATGGCATCCATAAAAGATAGCATGCCAACCATAAAAACCTCGAGATCGTATTCTGCAAGCATACTTTTTCTTGCCAAGAGTTCGCAAAATTTAGCTCGAAGCAGGGACTGGCGTACTAACTCAGTCGGTTTGTCCATCGCCAGCTCGGAGACAATTACCAGAATCAAGAAGCGCCGTAACTCCTTCTCACCGAGATACGCAATGGCATGTTTGACATTCTTGACTTTTTCCAATCGGTAAAAATAGGCAGAGTTGAGAAAGCGCAGCAATTTATAACTGATGGCCAAATCCTTTGAGATGATTTTATGCAAGCGCTCTAGGGTCGTTTTTTTTCTGCTGATTTCCCCCAGCAAATTGAATAGCGTCAGCTTGATTGAGGTGACTTCTTTTATGGTTATAATTTCAGGTTTATTAAAAAAATAACCCTGGAAATACTGGAAACCAAGTTTGCTAGCCCGCTCAAATTCTTCATTGTTCTCAACCTTTTCCGCTAGAAGCTTCACTTTATAGCGAGAGAGCAAGCGTATGGTTTTCAAAATTGAATCAAGGGGAGTCAAACGTACATCGATTTTCACTATATCGGCAAGGCTGATCAGGGATTCCATTTTCCTGTCATAGACAAAATCATCGAGAGCGATAATATATCCGGCAGATTTGAGGTTGGCAATTGCCTCGATTATTTCAGTAGTGGGATTAATATTCTCGAGAATTTCAACCACAATCTGAGTTTTTGGAAACGAGTAGGCTATTTTTTTAAGCAGTAGTTGCTCAGTGAAGTTGATAAAACATGGTCGGGAATTGGCAATCTCGCCAATACCCTCAGTAAGAAAAACGCTGGTAAGCAAACTTGTCGTGGCCCTGTCCCCACTTACATCAGCTAAAGAATAATCCTTATAGCCTCTATATAGTAGTTCATAACCATAAATCTTCTTGTGAGCGTTGAGAATTGGTTGACGGGCAATGAAAAAGTCCATTCTAGGAATTAATTATTTGAGAATAATCACTTTAATGTTGTCGATAAGCAATAATAGCCCGCATTTGAGATTGCAGTCGGAGACGGAAAATTTCCTTCCTTGTCAATTCTCCGCTTTTAGTAATTTATAGGGTAGTCTATCTTATTTTTTGTTGAATTTCCAAAATAGACACCTGCCCGCCGACAAACTGGGTAACATTTTTGCTACTTAATATGAGGATATACGTGATTAGACCTTCTATTTCAAGCTAATGATCAATTTTCTTGCAGTCAAAAGATTGTAATCTTCTCCGGTTAGGGGGCTAAAGGAAAGGTCAGCCTGGCATTGCCTGGGAATAAGCTGGACATTTATGCCAAAGGTTTAAGGTAGGAATATCTGAAGAATAAACGGGTTTCTGACCTGGAACTATTCATTGTTTTTCAACATTCTGTACTGTTAACGAGACAGTCTTGCCCGTTGTTTTCTGGCAAAGAATTTCACTAGCTGACCGCTTTTGTGATCGTCGATATCGGTAAATTGTAAAGCAGCATAACCTGATTCAACTCTGAGCACTCTAGCACCTATTTCATAAGTATCTTCGTCCCCTTTAAGCTTGAGAATTATGAGAACCTTCTCGCTAATGTTGAGTGGGACGCTGAGCTCTCTAACAGCGCATCCTCCCGAGGACACGTTGTCAATGACACCTTCGCCGTCTTCAAACTCAGTCTTATAGGAAACCGGGTGTTCGACAGCAGTAAATCGCAACGCCTGTCTCTTGCTTCTGCCGCTATCCCTGTTTGTCTCATCAGCCATAATATCCGATCACACTAACCCATAAAAAAGTCTAAGCATAAGGGCATATTGCCATTCTGGTTTGCCTATTGGCTCGTATCAGGTAATCTGATAATACTCTTTGTACCAGCCGACAAAACGGGCAATGCCCTCTTCGATTGAGGTGTTCGGTTTATAATCAAAATCTTTTACCAAATCATCAACATTGGCGTAGGTGGCTGGCACATCACCGGGTTGGAGTGGCATGAAATTTTTGTCAGCTTTTTTTCCAAGACAATCCTCCAGCACCTGGATATATCTCAACAACTGTTCCTTATTATTATTGCCAATGTTATATACACGATAGGGGCAATACGACGATGCCGGATCGGGAGAATCTCCCTGCCAGTCAAAATCCCCTTCCGGGATTTTGTCTATCACCCGCACAACTCCTTCGACGATATCATCAATAAAAGTGAAATCACGCTCCATATTCCCATTATTGAAAACATCTATGGGCCGATTCTCGAGAATGGCTTTGGTAAAAAGAAATAAGGCCATATCCGGTCTTCCCCAAGGTCCGTATACCGTAAAAAATCGTAAGCCTGTTGTGGGCAGACCAAATAAATGACTGTAAGTATGAGCCATCAATTCATTGGACTTTTTTGAGGCAGCATATAATGAAACCGGATGATCAACATTGTCATGTACGGAAAAAGGCATTTTCGTATTGGCGCCGTACACCGAACTCGATGAGGCATAGACAAGGTGTTTTACTCCGGAATGGCGACATCCTTCCAGGATGTTGACAAATCCAACAATGTTAGTGTCAACATAGGCGTGTGGATTGATAAGTGAATAGCGCACCCCTGCCTGAGCGGCCAGATTGACGACGACATCAAACTCATGCTGTTGAAAAAGTTCTTCCATGCCAGCTCGATCTTCAAGATCGAGATTGACATGGCAAAAATGCTCCCCTTCCGCAAGGGCAGCCATCCGATCTTCTTTCAGCTGTGGATCGTAATAGTCATTTATGTTGTCCAGTCCGACAACTTCTTCACCGCGCTCGATGAGTTGTTTTGCCAAATGCGCACCAATAAAACCTGCCGCCCCGGTAATGAGTATTTTTTTCATGGTGTTATCGTATCCAAATAATGATCAGATCTACAATAGGAATCATCTTGCCAATACAAAACTTTTACCAAAGAATAGTTAATCAACAAAAAGAAAGATCCGACTACTCGGCTTAATCATCGAAATCACCCTCTGGGCCGACGTTTACATTAAGTGTCTTGGCCCGTTCTCTGATTTTTTCCGGAGTCCACTCCACTGGATCTTCAATTCGCTCAGCCTTGCTGCCAAGATCGTGGGAGTTGGCGGCAAGGATGAGTTCCTTGCCGATATCGGCTGAATCAGCAGCGTTGAAGACGTTGGTGAGCATATTATAGACAAAATCTTCTACTCGTTTGCACATACGCTCCCTTACTTCACGCGCCTGCCCCAGTAGAACATTTTCAAACTGTAGATTGAGCTTTTTGTAGTTACCGGATTTCCAACCCTGGTCGGCCGCAAATTTTACCATCTTCTCCCAGTTCTCTTCGGTCACCCCCTCACCCTTCAGTTTTTTGAAGTTGCCGTCATTATCCAGAATCGCATTGCCATAGTCGTTGACTTCCAATCCCCAGGAGACCATCTGCAGGGCAGTGGCGACATTTGCTTTGGTTGTATGGGTTTGCTCAACTATTTGCCGGAGCCGCTCTGAACTGTTTCCGGAGGTGCCATGCTGGGCACCAGAGACACCGTAAGGCTCCAGCTGTCTGTGAATTTCAGCAGTTAATTCGACCTGTATTCCTTGACCGCTTGCTTCGATCCCGTGTACCGAGCCGTTGTTGAGAGCAATCCAGTCGGCAAAGATATTATGGGCGTTCAGTCCTTTGATCAGAAACGAGGCGTCGTCCACAGTGGATAACCCCTGTTCTCCTTTTATTTCGCCAACTTCAGTTTCAAGTGAGGCCCATTTGGGTACATACTCATAGAGCTTCAGGTTGGCCAGAAGGTTATCATCATCGGGCATGTGGGAGGCATCGATGGCAATGGAGGTAATGCCGGCATCGAACATAGATGGTATCTCGATCTTGGCTGCCTCAATATCCTCAGCTTTTTTTAAGCCATAGTGATCTGCATGTATGGCAACAGGTACGGTAATTCCTAGCTCATTGCAAACAGCATCTACTTGTCGGGCAATGTTCCAGAAATTCACAGCGCAATATGTGGATTCAGATTTAGCGATTTCTACTATCAAAACGGAATTAGCACGTTGTGCTGCCTGAAGAGCTCCACGCAGGGCAAAGTAGGATCGTCCGTTTGCTGCCATACAGATAGCCTTGGTCTTCTTCCGCATTGCCTGATCAATTACCTTGCCGCTTACCACCAAAGCACGAGAATTGGGAAAAAGTTTTTTGATATTCGGCGGACGACCAATTTCAAGCAGTTTCGTAAAAGTGCTATCGCTCATACAAACCTCCATTTACAGTTGGGGTTTATCACATTTATCATGCCACATCTCATTTGCGGATTTGGCGATATCCAGAAAGATCAAGGAATTATGAGAAATACCAAACTGGCTCTCAAATCTCGAATATGTTTAGGATATTGTATAATGCACTCTCTGATAGAAATCCACCCCCCATTTTCCTAAATCAACGAAATAACCGAAACTATTTCTCAATTAAGGAGCCTTCGCCAGAAAAACCGGAAAACTGCTTGCCCCCGAAAATCCAAACAGCCACAACACTCACTTCATAGAGCACGATGAGTGGTCCTGCCATCATCAATTGATTAACAATATCCGGAGTCGGGGTCAGAATTGCGGCAATCACAAAGTTTATGAGAAAGGCGTATTTTCTGTTACGGTTGAGAAAGGCAACATCTATAAGGCCGATTTTGGCCAGAAAGACCATTAAAATGGGTATTTCAAATATAACCCCAAAGGCGATGAGTAACCGTAAACTGAGTGAAAAATATTCGCTCACTGCCGGCAACGAAGTGAGGTACTCATTGTTATATCCAACCAGGAACTTAAATGCCGGAGGAAAAACAACAAAGTAACCGAATGCCGACCCTCCCAAAAAGCAGATGGTCGACAGCACCGTAAATGGAACAAGCACTTTTTTCTCATGCTTGAACAATCCCGGCGCGATAAACCGCCAGATTTGAGAGAAAATTACCGGAGAGGCCAATAGAATGCCGCAGACAATGGCAAGCTTTAGATAAAAAAAAACCCTTCCTGGTAGGAGGTGAAGATAAGCGAAGTACCTTCGGGAAGTACTTCCACCAGCGGCCGGAAAAAATAACTACCTATGGGACGAATAAAGGCATATGCCCCACAAAATCCGATAAAAATGGCAACGAACGAAACGATGAGGCAGGATCGCAGCTCGCGTAGATGTTCGGTAAGAGATTGATCCTCGAATCCTGAGTGATTGTTTGAAGCTACCATAATATTGAAATTATAATTATTTATCAGGTTCTATAGAAGTATTGTTTCTTTACCAACTGTTTCGTATTTTTGCAAGCAGATGCTTCCGCCATTCACTATCAGCTCACCAGTCTCAGTCTATTTTTGACACAGGCTGACAGATTGACAAGGCAACCTTGTCTGCCTCAATTAATAACCTTCTTTCTATCACCCACGAAACTTCGCCAATGATATCGAAATCTAAACCTTCTTTCAGCATTCACGGCAAGCGAGCAATAACGCTGAGGTGGTCTGAATAATAGGAGACGCTAAATAACTGATATGTCCTAAGGTAAGTCTGCAAGCTGTCGCTTACAACTTGCAATAGCTAATAATTCATAGCATATTTGATGATATCGTGCATTTTAGCTGCTATTACTCTCGTCAAAATCTATGAGTACCATGTCCTCCTCAACAAAAAACACCTGGTTTGTCTATATGGTGAGCTGCGCCGATGCTACACTCTATACAGGCATAACCACCGATTTAGATAAACGGATCCAGCAACATAACTCCTCTAAAAGCGGCGCAAAATACACCCGCGGCCGCCGGCCTGTATCACTGGTCTACTGGGAACAGGTGGCCAACCGTTCCCTGGCTCTCAAACGTGAATGTAATCTCAAACAACTGAGCACGAGAGAAAAAAAACTTCTCATTCATTCTTTCACTGGTTAATAAGCAATTAATCACACGCGCTTTTTTTTGTTCCTTACAATGATTGTCAGTTGGCTTTTTCTTGTTGATGCGATACTATGAATTGGCATATACCCCAATGAGCGCCTCGTTAAGCCTTTGGTACTCTTGGTACTCGTATAGAAGATAATTCCAGGAGCGGTTGAATACTCTTTTTCGTAAATAGCTATGGTAAATATTTTAGTTGTTGATGATGAGCAAAGCATGCGTGATTTCCTTAAGATTCTCTTGCAGAAAGAGGGATATGGTGTGCAAATGGCAAACAACGCCGACAGCGCTCTTCAAAAACTGGAAACGGACACCTTCGATCTCGTCATCAGTGATATACGGATGCCGGGTACGAGCGGTCTGGAACTTCTTGGTCAAATAAAGGAAGAATCTGCCGACTTACCGGTCATCATGATCACAGCCTTTGCCTCGCCTGATGATGCGGTAACCGCCATGAAAAATGGCGCCTTTGATTATATTTCCAAACCATTTAATGTTGATGAAATAAAATCGGTTATCAAAGCAGCAACATCACAGAAGGAGGAGACCCAGTCTAGACAGCAACTAGCGACGTCGTTCCCATCACTTATAGGTGCCAGCCGTGAGATGTTAAAAATATATGATCTCATCAGCAGGATTGCTCCCACTCCAGCAAGCGTACTGATTTATGGTGAATCTGGAACCGGAAAGGAATTGGTGGCACGAGCGATCCATGATCACAGCTTGGCAAGTAAGTACAATTTCGTACCGATCAACTGCAGCGCTATCCCTGAAGAGTTGATGGAAAGCGAGCTCTTTGGCCATGTAAAAGGATCTTTCACCGGAGCAATCGGTGATAAACCGGGCCTGTTCCTTGAAGCCGACCAGGGGACAGCCTTCTTGGATGAGATCGGCGAGTTGACTCCCATCATCCAAACAAAGCTCTTGCGAGTTCTTCAGGAAAGAGAGATAAAACCGGTTGGTTCCACTACCATCAAACCGCTCAATGTTCGCATTATTGCGGCCACAAATAGAGTGCTTGAAGATGAAATTGCTGAAGGAAGATTTCGCGAGGACCTCTTCTATCGTTTAGCCGTAGTGCCAATACGTGTTCCTCCGCTTCGGGAAAGAAAAAGTGATGTTCCTTTGCTGGTTGATCACTTCTTGAAAAAATATTCAAACCAATTGGGAAAAGAGGTTCAGCAGATTTCTTCCTATGCCTTGCAAGTTCTTATGAATTACGATTTTCCTGGTAATGTCAGAGAGTTGGAGAATATAATCGAACGCGGAGTGGCTCTGGCTGCATCCAACATCATTCTACCGGAGAGCTTAACGCTCAATCCTCGTGGTAAAACCGAGCCGGAGAAAAACGACAATGATATTGACCTTTTCCTTGCGGTACAAAATGAACAGGAACTCTTCGATACTGGGCTGGAAAAAGTCATGGCCCGTCTGGAAAAACGCTTCATTCGCCATGCCTTGGAAAAAAGCGGTTATTCAAAGATGAAAGCTGCCGACCTACTTCAGGTAAGCTTCCGCTCGTTACGCTACAAGACCAAAAAGTACGGTATCGATTAATTTCATGTTGAATTTCCGCACCTTATTTTTTCCCAAGGCCCCAGATCCCCAGGGAGTAAGCCGCATTTTACGCCAGCAGCTTCTCTGGGTACTCTTGCTCCGGGTTATTCTCTATACGCTGCTGTTGGGCATCACCTACGTGTTGAGTGAATACAGGTTCGGTATAATAATTTTACCAAACTCTGTACTCACCCTGTTTTTACTTCTGGTATACATCTCGACAATCGCCTCGGCGATCATTCTTACCCGAGTGTCTGTTAATCTTCAGCGATTCGGCTTCATCCAGAGTATTCTCGATACCTTATTCGCCTGTGCTCTTACTTATTTTACAGGTATCTCCAATTCCATATATTCATCCCTCTTCTTTTTTCCGATCATCTCCGGCGGGCTTCTTCTGCCCCGTAAGGGCGGTCTCATTGCTGCGGCAGCGTCCACCCTTTCCTTCGGATTCATACTCTTTTTTGAGTACCAGGGATTTGTACCAGCCTATTTTCTAGGCACCAACTATTTTCCTTTGCACAATGAGCTGGAACTAGTCAACCTTTTTGCTGTTAAGGGAATGACCTTTTTTCTCGCTGCCCTGCTCAGTGCCATGTTCGGCTTTCGCCTGATCTCCACCGAAGAGGTGCTCTCAGATACTATCCACAGCTACGACAAACTCTCTCATCTGTATAAAACAATCTTTGATAATATTTCCACAGGGATCATCACTGCCAATGATCATAATATAATAACCTCGGCCAATACCGCTGCGCAGACCATTACCGGTTATAGCCTTGCTGATATTATTGGTAAGGACATCCATGAGATTTTTCCAAACATTGATCTTGACAGTAAAACCATTCGTCAGGCAACCGATTTTGTAAAAAAAGACGGTACCCAGATACGCATTGGTTATGCACTTACACCGCTACCAAAGCCTCCCCGTAACGATGCAATAATTGCCAAAATCAAAGATTATGAGGATGAAAGCAAGTTAGTAACTCTCCAGGATATCAGCGAGATTGAGAAAATGGAAAGGAAACTACGGCAAGGTGAAAAAATGGCGGCCATCGGTATGATGAGTGCGGGAATCGCCCATGATTTCAGAAATCCACTGACTGCAATCTCAGGCTCAGCTCAGGTACTTGCCAAAGAGTTTAACTCTGACAATTCTCCAGCTAAAAGTGAAAATACTGCTTTGACAGACATCATCCTGCGTGAATCAAATCGGCTCATTACCACGATTTCTGATTTTCTGGAGTTTGCCAGACCTGATATTGCTAATCGTAGTTGGTTTTCTTTGGCAAACTGTGTCGAAGAAGTTCTTCAGGTCTGCCGGGCAGATCCGAAATGGCCGACCTCAAGCACCGTTCATATTGAGATTGATGCACGCCTCGATATCTGGGCCGATGAGAAACAGTTCTTTACCGTCATGAACCATCTACTTCAAAATGGTATGGCCTTTTGTCAGCATAATAACGAAATTATGCGAATCCACGCAGAGGAACTGGCTTCAGATGAGGATAAGGAGATGTTGCTTGTCTCCGTCGAAGATAACGGCCCGGGCATAGCTGAAGATATGCGGGAAAAAGTATTTGAACCGTTTTACACCAACCGCGCTAATGGAACCGGCCTCGGTCTGGCAATCGTCAGGCAACTCATTGAAGGGCACAAAGGTACCATAGATATTTCAAAGTCAATTCTTGGTGGGGCAAAATTTACCATTACCCTGCCCTATTTTTAATAATACCCCCAAAGATTTTCCAGGAAAATCTATTCCTGTTCTTTCCAGACGCGAGCCCCTAAATTGCTCAGCTTATCTACCAATTTTTCATAACCTCTCTCAAGGTGATAAATTCTTGAGATTGTTGTTCTCCCCGAGGCGGCTAAACCGGCGATGACTAGTGAAGAACTAGCTCGAAGGTCCGTGGACATTACCGGTGCACCAATCAGGCCGCTTATACCTTTTCCCTTCACCACGGCAGAATGACCGTCAATTTGAATTCGCGCTCCCATCCTGCGCAATTCGGCGACGTGCATAAAGCGGTTTTCAAAGATCGTTTCATTCACCACCGACACACCATCGGCCAGGGTCATCAAGGCCATGAACTGAGCCTGCAGATCCGTTGGATAGCCAGGATATGGCATAGTCTTTATATCTGTACTGCGAATCGCCCCGCCATTTTCTGATATCTTTCCGGCATTGAGATATATACTGTCAGCGTTTTGTTCAACTACGAAACCGGCAAAACGTAATTTTTCAAGAAGTGCAGGCAGGTGAGCCGGTTGACAATCCGTAATGGTAACTTCACCTCCGGTGGCACCTGCAGCGATGAGATATGTGCCAGTCTCGATGCGTTCGGGAATGATGGTACAGTTTGCCGGTTGCAATTTCTCTACACCGTGGACAATCAGAGTGTCACTGTTTTTCCCCTCAATCTTTGCGCCCATGCCCTGAAGCATATCAATAAGATTTCCAACTTCAGGCTCCTTTGCTGCATTCTTAATTGTCGTTGTTCCCTGTGCCAGGGTGGCAGCCATGATGATATTTTCAGTTCCTGTGACGGAAGGGATATCAAAATAAATATGGGTTCCTTGCATACTTTCGTAAACCTCGGCATCCACATACCCCTGTTCAAGCTTTATGTTGACTCCCATCTGCTCAAAACCCTTTATATGGAAATCAATTGGCCTCTCGCCAATGGCGCAACCACCAGGCAAAGAAACTTTTGCTTTGCCAAGACGGGCAAGAAGCGGACCAAGCACGAGAACAGATGCTCTCATGGTTTTTACAAGTTCATATGACGCTTCGGAAAAATTGAGATGAGTAGCATCCACCTTAAGAATATGACCGTCATATTGCCAGGATATGCCAAGGTTTTCCATCAATTTAAGAAAAGTACGCGTATCACGTAAATCCGGAACATTCTTCAGAACATGTTCCCCAGGAGCAAGCAGTGTTGCGGCAATGAGTGGTAAGGCTGCATTTTTTGCTCCGCTGATACGTAGTTCCCCTCGTAGAGGTATACCGCCATCTATAATTAATTTCTCCATGGTTTACCTTTTATATTGATTAAGTTGAGCAGCAAGCACCCTGTCTCTGCCACTATAATCTTGAAGTATTTCTACCCTTTGAAAAAACCTGCCACCCTGTTCAACTCTAGAAAAAAGGAGATGCACTTCCTCAGCCTGGTCTGCACCGAACTCCATGAAGAATAAACCGCTTGGTTCTAAATGGTTAATTACCTGTCTAGCAATTTGCCTGATACAATCCAGACCATCTTTGCCGCCATCCAAGGCGAGATAGGGCTCAAATTCAGTCACTTCCGGTTCTAGATTGCTCCTGATCTCCGAACTTCTAACATATGGAGGATTGGCAACAATAAATGAGAAAACGGTTCGCTGATCTACACCTTTAAATAAATCAGAACAGAGGAGCGTTACGTAGTCTTCTACGCCATGCCTCTTACAGTTATACTGACAAACGTCAAGTGCCTCCGTAGAAAAGTCCACCGCCAATATTCTTGCTTTTAATTCTCTGGCAAGTACCACTGCACCTACGCCACTGCCACAGCAAAGATCAGCTCCCTGACTAATGATCAAGGACGCCTCGCCTATCTGTTTAAGAGCTGTTTCGAGAAGAAATTCAGTTTCAGGTCGCGGGATAAGAACCTTGTTGTTAACCATAAAATCAAGGGACCAGAATTCTCGATATCCGACAATGTAGGCAACAGGTTCGCGGGCTGCCCGTCTTTCCAGATAGCAATAGTACAATTGCTCTGCTTGTTCGTCAATCGGCTCATTTCCTCTGAGAAAGAGCTCTGTCCTGCCCATCTTGAGGCAGTGACCGAGCAGCAGAATACAATCCAGATCAGGTTCTGATATACCCGCTCTCTTAAGCTTTGTCGCCCCTTCGCGTAAAAGCTGTGCAATGATCATAATGCGAGATCCGAAATCAGCAAGTGGATTCTGGTGTTGTTGATGCGATGGAATTGTAAAACTTAGATCACTCGATATTCTTCAGCTTTTCTGCCTGATCATGAGTAATCAACGGATCAATAACTTCATCGAGTTTGCCATTCATGATAAGTTCTAGTTTATAGAGTGTCAGTCCTATTCTGTGGTCAGTCAATCTTCCTTGAGGAAAATTGTAGGTGCGGATTCGTTCACTTCGATCCCCACTACCTACCTGAGATTTACGCTCACTACTAATCTTATCATGATGTTCCTGCTCAATCTGATCAAGCAATCTAGCTCGTAATACATTGAGTGCCTTTGCCTTGTTTTTATGTTGGGACTTTTCATCCTGGCAGGTAACAACGAGGCCTGTTGGCAGATGGGTGATACGTACAGCCGAATCGGTAGTGTTAACACTTTGCCCACCTGGGCCTGAAGATCGAAACACATCAAACTTGAGCTCATTCATGTCAATGTTGACATCGACTTCATCAGCCTCTGGCAATATGGCCACGGTAACCGCCGAGGTATGTACTCTGCCCTGGGTTTCCGTTTCCGGAACTCGTTGTACCCTATGTACTCCGCTTTCATATTTTAGCTTGGAATACACATTGGCGCCGCTAATCAGAGCTATGATTTCCTTGAAACCACCAACCCCTTGAGGACTGGAGCTCATAGTCTCTACACGCCAACCCTCATTCTCGGCAAAACGGGAGTACATCCTGAAGAGATCACCTACAAATAAAGCTGCCTCATCACCACCCGTCCCGGCACGTATTTCCAAAAAGATGTTTTTATCGTCATTAGGATCTTTGGGAATCAGAAAAATCCTGATACCATTTTCCAGCTCTGTCTTGCGCAACTGAAAGGTCTCTAATTCGTCTCTAGCCAACTCCTTCAGTTCCTGATCTTCCTGAACGTCATGAAGAATAGCGTTATTTTCAGCGATATTTGCCTCGACATCCTTCAACTCCTGATAGAGCTCATTCAATCTGGACAAATGACTGTGCTCACGCACTACAGTCTGGTATTCTTTTTGATTGTCCATCAAGGAAGGATCAGATAGTTTTCCTTCAAGATGAGAAATCTTTTCCTCAAGATCTTCAAATTTTTCGAACATAATTCCCAATCCAGCAATCATCTTGCAAATGATCCATTAAACGAAAAAGTCCACAGCAAAAAGTTATGCTGTGGACTTCTATCATTTTATTAAGCATGGGACAGGCCCAGGCGTTGTAAAACTATGCTTTTTTGCTTTCGAAATGCTTGGCGTAACGCTTCTTGAACTTTTCTATCCTACCGGCAGTATCAACGAGCTTCTGTCTACCGGTAAAGAAAGGATGACAGGCTGAGCAGATCTCAACCTTCATTTCCTTATTGACAGAGCCAAGCTCAAATTCGTGTCCACAGGCACAAACGGCTTTCACTTTGTTATATTCCGGATGTATATCGGCTTTCATATCTTCCTAGCTCCTTCGGAAAGTAGTTATTTACTCTCAGTATGTAGTAGTTGCTCCTAAAATATCATTTTGCAGCACAAACGTTATAGTTTAGCTTATTATGATTTTTTTTCAAGTTTAAATATTTACCACTAACGGCGTATTGTCTACATCAATCTGTATTCTCTTATTACTAACCGTTCATCGAATCTAGAAAATCAACATTAGTTTTGGAATGTTTCAACTTATCAAGAAGAAATTCCATACCGTCCGCCGGATTCATGGATGCGAGGAGCTTTCGGAGGATCCAAATTCTGTTAATAATATCCTCACCGAGCAAGAGGTCCTCTTTGCGGGTGCCTGAGCGTTTGATATCAATGGCGGGAAAAATCCGTTTATCCGACATCTTGCGATCAAGGATCAATTCCATATTACCGGTTCCCTTAAACTCCTCGAAAATAACCTCATCCATCTTACTGCCTGTCTCAATCAGTGCCGTTGCCAATATGGTAAGGCTGCCGCCCTCTTCTATATTCCTTGCCGCGCCAAAAAAACGTTTCGGGCGATGTAAGGCATTCGCTTCGACACCACCTGAAAGGATTTTCCCGCTCGATGGCGTCACGGTATTATAAGCCCGAGCTAATCGGGTAATACTGTCAAGCAGAATGACAACATCTTTACCATGTTCAACAAGCCGTTTAGCCTTTTCAATTACCATTTCGGCAACCTGAATATGACGTTGTGGCGGTTCATCAAAGGTGGAGCTGACAACTTCGCCAGCTTTGACCGAACGAGCCATTTCGGTTACCTCCTCCGGCCTCTCATCTATGAGCAAAACGATAAGATAAACTTCTTTGTGATTACGCACGATGGAATTGGCAATTTTCTGCATTAACACGGTCTTACCGGTTCTTGGTGGAGCAACGAGCAACCCCCGTTGTCCCTTGCCGATTGGACAGAACATATCCATAAGCCGCATGGAGTAGTTATCGCGCTGCCATTCTAAATTGAATTTTTCGTTAGGATGAAGGGGAGTGAGGTTCGTGTAAACCGTCTTCTGCTTAACAGCATCGGGAGGATCAAAATTAACACCCTCAACCTTAAGAAGAGCAAAATACCGTTCACCCTCTTTCGGGGCACGGACGAGGCCCTCAATGACATCACCGGTGCGTAGATTCAGTCTTCTGATCTGCGAGGGTGAGACGTATATATCATCCGGGCCAGGAAGATAATTATAATCCGGTGCCCGCAAGAAGCCAAAGCCATCAGGCAGTATCTCCAAGGTACCGCTACCTCTCATCTGCCCTTCTTTATCAGCCTGAGCTTGCAAAAGGGCGAAGATCAATTCCTGCTTACGCATTGAACTGTAGCCTTCTACCTTGAATTTACGAGCCAACTTGACGAGGTCACCAATTTTTTTGATTTTCAGTTCCGCCAGATTCATTAATCTCTTTCTCCTTTTGTGGTATAGCGGTATAGAAGGTATGTGTATGAATACATACTTAAATTTTAGGAAATGATCCGGACAGACTATCGCCCTAATGCATTGAGCGCTCCTCGCCCTTTTGGGCAGGCAGGTATTTCATCCCGAATCAACTGTAATTTTGGATTTATTGTTTAGGTCGGTGAAGAATTGGTTATTGTTTGATACAGGTCTATTTTCTAACCCAGCGGAGAGGCAAGGTTTCTGATTTCAGATTTTGCGGTATAGTTTGTAATGAACCATCCAGGGCAGGACAATCATTTTGATATTTGTTTCCTTATACGTTTTCCAATCTCAACTGTCAAGGGTTTTCCGGTAAAAAGGTGCTCTTATTCACCTTGCTGTTTTTCCTTTAGATTTTCGTATAATGCAACAACCTGACTACGCATCTCAGCCAATGTAGCGGAATTATCGATGACCCAATCGGATTGCTTTGCCTTTTCAGCAACATTCATCTGGGCAGAGAGAACTTTTTGCACCTGCTCGGCAGAAACGCCATCACGGGCTACTACTCTCTCTACAACTGCTTCTGGCGGTGCAATGACGGTGACGCAAAAGTCAAAATCCTTATGCCAACCAGTCTCAAATAGTAGAGGTATCTCCACAACCAACATCTTGTCAGTTTGAGCACAATGCGTAAACAGCACCTGAATATCTTTCCGTACAAGAGGATGAAGAATAGCCTCAAGTTGCTTACGGATCTCCCTATCATTGAATACCTCCGTTCGCAATCTGGCTCGATCAATGTCACCTTGATCATCAAGGAATCGCTGCCCCCACTTGGCTACGACTTGTCGATACCCTTGTTGTCCGTGTTCCAGTAGCCGGCGACAGGTATCATCAGTGTCTTTGTGCTCTGCTCTTGCGAGCTTGGCTAACAAAGTAGCTACCTGGCTTTTTCCTGAACCTATGCTACCAGTTATGGCAATGTTCAATTAAGCTCTCCATGAAATCCTAATTTCCGCAGGGTTTCAACAATATCGTTGGCCAGAGGTGCTTTACCTGCGATCCGACTTTGGGTAATCGGATGAATAAACTCCAATTCCGCTGCATGAAGCATCTGACGCGGAAAAAGTGTATCTGTTTTAGTAGAGCCATAGAGCAAATCACCAGCAACCGGATGACCGATTGAAGCCAAATGGACTCTTATCTGATGCGTTCTCCCTGTTTCTAAGTCAAGACTTATAAATGAATAACGATCGGCTAAATGCTGGACCAACCGCCAACTGGTAGCAGCAAATTTGCCCCTCTCAGGTAAAATCGCCATTTTCTTTCTATTTACCGGGTGTCTGCCTATGGGAGCGACAATCCGCCCGCTCCGCTCTGCCATTCTACCCACTACGATGGCCTGATATCTTTTCTTGATCTCTCGCTGTTTGAAAGCTTTCATGAGCTTTCGATGCACGTCTGCTTTTTTGGCAACCACCATGATCCCAGAAGTATCTTTATCCAGTCTATGAACAATTCCGGGGCGGAGCGAATCGCCAACTTCTGCTATTTGTCGGCAATGAAAGAGTAAGCCGTTCACCAGGGTATTATCGGGATTACCGTTTGCTGGATGTACAACTAAATTGGGTGGTTTGGATACGAGTAGAAGAAATTCATCTTCATATATTAGCTCAAAATCAACAGGCTGCGGGATGGCAACCAGTTCCCCCCTTTCTATAACCCGTCCACTGACAAGATCATTTATTGTCAGCCTTTTACTGGCTTTCGCACTGCATCCATTGACCAGTATATGGCAATTTTTAACGGCAGCCGTTAGTTGAGAGCGTGATAGGTTGGGAAAGTGGTGAACGAGAAAATGATCTAGCCGCCAACCGGTTTCAGTCACATCTACCCTAAGGATAAATTCGTCGGTTGCCAAGTTAGCTTCGTGGTAATCAGAGGAGTTTTTTCCCATCGGTGATATCAACACGCTGAAACTTTCTCCAGCGGATGATTAAAACTGCGGCTACGTAAAGATGGTCTCTATTTCGTTACTAATGTTACGCTCATCGACTTTTTTGGCAAGAGACAGCTCTTTCACCAGAAGCGCCTTGGCGGTATCTAGCATTTTACGCTCGCCATAGGAGAGATCTTTGTCGACACTTAACAGAAAAAGGTCTCGTAGGACAGCAGCTACCTCATGAATTGAGCCGGTTTTTATTTTTTCCATATAGTCTCGATACCGGCGATTCCAGGTCTGAGAACCTATTTCAATTGCCCTATCCCGAAGGATATCGAGCACATCGTCAACTTCGTTTTTGGAAACTATAGCACGCAACCCGACACTGTCACTACTTACTGTCGGAATCATAATGGTCATATTGTTATCGAGAATCTGCAGTACGTAAAATTTCTGATCGGTTCCAGCTACCTTTTTGGTCTCAATCGCTTTTATTACGCCTACACCATGAGCTGGATAGACAGCCATATCTCCTTCTGCAAACACTACAATCTCCTCACTTATTTACCTAAAAACAACCAACCTGCCGATATATTGTTGAATCGATGACAAATGAGATATCAGCATGTAGTCCCGTATCATTATAAGCACGGGTGTCTGGTAGAAATAATCCTGGAACATCCAGAATCACCTTTTAAACATAACATATATGTCAAAAAAATGCCCCTGCTTTTACCAAAAAACAGCGGCCTAACGGGAATTAATAACAAAAAGAGACGGGATTACTTAAAACTGTTGAGGAAATTCATCGCCCGAGACGGTTCACCAGAGAAGAATAATTCCAAGCCTTTGAATATTTCAGCTATCCTGTCCTGGATTACTTCTTCTTCAGGTTGACTGAATGAAGTTAACACATACCTGTCGACGGGCATCTCGTCAGGAGCTTGGCCGTCTCCCGGCCGCCCGATACCTATCTTGAGACGATAAAACTCTGCTGAACCGGTGCTTGAAATAATTGACCGAATACCATTGTGGCCACCTGCACCCCCACCTTTTACAAGTTTAAGCCGGCCTAGCTTCATATCCAAATCATCATGAACAACGAGAAGCCTCTCCGGTGGCACTTTAAAAAAGTCAACATACCGGGAAACCGCTTTTCCACTAAGATTCATATAGGTCATCGGTTTAACCAGATGTATCGTTTTCCCTCTATGTTTGATTTTTGCCGTCAGCCCATCCCATTTTTCTGTTACAATCTCTGCTTTCTGGGAATTTGCATAGGCATCGACGACATCAAAGCCGATATTGTGTCGAGTATGAATATATTTAAGCCCTGGGTTGCCTAAACCGACAAAAATATAGGGAGCAGCTTCCATGAAAAACCTTAAAGTGAACCGTAAAAATAGAAAATCCGGTAGAAAAGATATCCACCGGATTTATTACACTCTTAAGCAACCTGTAGAATCAGAGAAGCTATATTGAGCTGTTCTCTATTCTTCTGAGGACTGCTCTTCAGCGGCATCGGATTCTCCGCTTCCACCTTCGGCGACGGCTTCACCTTCGCCTTCAGCCTCAAGCTCTTCTTCCTCATCTACCGGCTCTTGGGCCGCAGCAACAACACTTACACAGGTTCCATCAGGATCGGTGACCAAATTAACATTTCCAGGAATATCTATGGTATTCACCTGAATGCTTTCATTCATGGCAAGTTCTGAGATATCTACAATGAACTCATCCGGAACATCCATTGGCTTAGACTCAATAGCCAATGTATCCAAAATGATGTTTAGGATGCCACCCATTTCAACGCCTGGTGCGGTTCCCTTGTAGGTGATCGGGACTTCAAAAACTCGAGGTTTATCGACGTCAATCTCGATAAAATCAGCATGAAGGAGTGTGTCTTTGACCGGATCGGTTTGAATCTCATGAATCAGTACATGCTTTGTCGTACCGTCATCAAGATTTAAAGATACAATAGCATTTTTCCGATATACATCGAGCAGTTGCTGATAAAATGGCTGTGTTTCTAGCTTCAGAGGAATTGCTTCGGAACCTTGGCCATAGACAACCGCAGGAGTCATACCCGTCATCCGCATCTGGCGAACCGGCCCCTTTCGCGTCTCTTTTCTGATTGCGGCATTGATTTCTATCGTTAACATTATCTTTCTCCTTCGCTTAATCTATTGCTGGCACCACTTCCAAAACAGCAATATAGCGTTTTCTTAAATTACCAACATCCTTGTCAGTCAGCTATACGAAGAGTGAGCTGACAGAGTCTTCGTTATGTATTCTTTTTATAGCGTCTGCGAGAAGTTCCGACACGGAGAGAACCTTAATTTTCGGACAATTCATCGCCTCATCCCGTAACGGAATCGAATTGGTAACAACTAAAGTCTTAATGACTGAGTCCGTTATTCTTTCGACAGCCGGACCAGACAACACTGGATGAGAACAACAGGCATGTACCTCTTTGGCACCAGCATTTATCAATGTTGCAGCACCACTGCAGAGTGTCCCTGCAGTATCGACCATATCATCCAACATTATTGCCGTTTTATCTTTTACATCACCAATGACATGCATGGCTTCGCACTCGTTTGGACGATCCCGCCGTTTGTCTATAATTGCCAAACCGCAATTCAGCCTTTTAGCAAAGGCTCTGGTTCGTTCAACTCCACCGGCATCTGGAGAGACCATAATAAAGTTTTCGAAACTACCGGCAATATGGCGCAACAATATTGGGGCAGCATAGAGATGGTCAACGGGAATATTGAAAAAACCCTGAATCTGGCCGGCATGAAGGTCCATGCATAACACCCGGCGAACCCCGACTGCCATGAACATTTCTGCGACAACTTTGGCAGAGATGGGAACTCTCGGAGCTACCTTCCTGTCCTGCCTGGCATATCCGTAGTAAGGAACAACGGCAGTTATACGCCTGGCCGAAGCTCGACGCAGAGCATCGACCATGATGACGAGCTCCATAAGGTTGTCATTTACTGGGGTACATGTTGGTTGCACGACAAAAACGTCTGTGCCCCGAACATTTTCCCGGACCTCCACAAAAATTTCTCCATCACTAAACTTCTTCACGTCAGCTTTGGAGAGTGGAATGTCTAGGTGCGCGGCTATCTGTTCAGCCATGGCACGGTTTGCATTGCCGGTAAATACTTTCAAATTGTTAACCATTGCCCCTTCAACCACCAGTAAATAACCAAATCATGAGAAATACAAATGGCTGGGGTGGTAGGACTCGAACCTACGAATGCCGGGATCAAAACCCGGTGCCTTAGCCACTTGGCTACACCCCAACCTATTATTTAGTTAGATAAACCTGTTCGCCATAGTCATGACGAAGCCGTGCCGCTATTTGATTCAGATGCTCTTCACTGCGATTTTTAGAGTCTGTGAATACACCAAATACAGTTGGTCCACTTCCGGACATAAGCACAGCATCAGCCCCGGAGACTTGAAGATCATGTTTTATTTTGGAAATGACCGGAAAAAGCTTGATTGAAGTTTTCTCAAGATCATTCTCCAATGCTGCCAATCTTAAGTCTTTAGGCTCTAACGTACGAAAACCCGTCAATGTAGAATTTTTATCGGTGTTTGTCAATGCAAATTTTGTAAAAATTTCTTGAGTAGAAACTGAGATTCCCGGGTTTACTAGAAGAAAAGTACAGTTATGGAGTGGGGTTACCGGAAGCAACTTGTCACCAATTCCTGTGGCCAGTACACTTTGGCTTTCTGATACAAAAAAAGGAACATCTGCCCCTAACGATTTCGCCAGTCCAACCAGCTCTCCTTCAGAAAGCCTTTCACTAAAACAGTCATTCAGTCCTTTGAGAAGCGTTCCAGCATCACTGCTGCCTCCACCCAGACCTGCTGCAACAGGAATATTTTTATGCAGATGAATTGTTATGCCGGTATCGTGTCCATTCTCGCATTTGCTCAGCATCACCTCGGCGGCCTGCCAAATCAGATTTCCCTTGGCAGCTGGAACTTCCGTTCCCGAACATGTCAAAAATATCCCTGGAGATTCGGAAAATTGGACGGTGATTTCATCATGAAGGCTGATTTTCTGCATCCAGCTAGACAGATCATGGTAGCCATCTTCTCTTTTTGCCAAAACCCGAAGGATGAGATTGATCTTTGCTGGCGCTTTCAAATGCAAAGTGTTTTGACTTGCCACTTTCACATTACTACTCTACCTGTTTTAATATATGTAGTTTATGCTTTATTTCTTGGCAATTTGGACAAATCGAATTTTGAGATCGTAGAGGATATTTTTCAGCATTTCCGACTCATCATTTGAGAGATTCCCCTTGGTTTTCTGCTCAATCAAAGTCAACGTGTCTATGCCATGTCTGGCAAGATCGAGATCGACAGTCTTTTGGCCTGTAGCCGGATCGCCAATTTCCCCAAGATGAAAAAGTACAGACGTATTCAACGACATGACAAAGGCAGAAAAGGTCACCTCCGGCATTACGCATTTACCCTCTTTATTAGGAACCGTTCCATCTTGACAGGCACAATCATCATTCTTTTTTTCTACCATCTTTTCCACCGTTTCTGGCTTTATTAGCTTTGAGCTTATTCTCTCCCACCTGTTACCATACGACCATAATGCAGACCTTTCCTGCTCCGGCCCGGCATGTATGCATGCAAAAATAAGCGTTTAGCGGGTCTTGTCAAATCTCAGGGATGATATTCTCCAAGTTCTAATGGCAGGGCATCGGTTATATTTTCTATGCTTAGAACTTTTCCCAATAACTCCTTGGAAATAAGCTTATCTGTTGACAGCAAAATTATATTTTGCTGGCTGGTCTCTTCTCTGCCAACGGTCATCATGGAAATATTGACGCCACCATCACCGATTGTGGTGCCAAGAGCACCGATGACTCCGGGAACGTCTTTGTTGTAGACCAGCAACATGGGACCAGCCGGTAGTGCTTCAAGCCGAAATGTGTTGAGACGTACCAGGCGCGGCTCGTTTTTGCCAAATACAGTACCGACCAGGACATTCTCTCCTACACTTGTACGCACCGTGGCTGACATAACGTTGATAAAATCGTAGGAGCGTTCAGATTTCGCCTCAACCACTTTTATCCCCCGGTCCTTGGCGATGATCGGCGCGTTGACATAGTTAACGGCATCCTTGAGTATCGGAGTAAACAGTCCTTTGAGAAAGGCCACTGTAATCGGGCTGGTATTGAGTTCAGCAAGTTCTCCGCTGTATTCAACCACGACCTCTTCTACTCCGGCTTTTGCTATCTGCATTTGCAGGCTGCCAAGCATCTCTCCCAAAGTAATGTAGGGACCAACCTGGGTAAGCACATCATCACTCACCGACGGTACATTGACCGCATTGGTAACAGCTCCCTTTTTAAGATAGTCGGCGATTTGTTCAGCAATGATCAAAGCAACATTTTCCTGGGCTTCGCTGGTGGAAGCGCCAAGATGTGGCGTGCAGATGAAATTATCCAGCTCGAGCAGGGGGCAATTTTCCAAAGTTGTCGGTTCGGTGGCGAAAACGTCAAGAGCGGCTCCGGCGATTTCTCCTTCTTTCAGGGCCTGATAGAGCGCTTCTTCGTCACAGACACCACCTCGAGCACAGTCAATAAACATACCGTCCCGCTTCATGTTTTTGAAGAATTCCGTAGAAATAAGCCCTTTGGTCTCCTTGGTCATGGGAACATGCACGGTAATATAGTCAGATCTCCTGGCAAGCTCTTCCAGACTAACTAGCTCAACACCAATTTTCTCCGCCATTTCTTTTGGCATATGTGGATCGTAGGCAATGGTGCGCATTTTTAAACCCTGAGCTCTGCTTGCAGCAATACCTCCAATTCTACCAATACCCACAATGCCTAGAGTCTTACCAGTAACCTCCCGGCCCATGAATTTTTTCTTCTCCCATTTGCCGGCTTTCATCGATGCCGTTGCCTGAGGAATGTTTCTTGAAAGGGCCATTACCATGGAGATGGCATGCTCTGCGGTCGTGGTGGCGTTTCCGTCTGGCGCGTTCATTACCACTATACCCTTCTGACTGGCAGCCGGGACATCAACGTTGTCAAGGCCGATTCCTGCCCTGCCAACCACCTTCAGGCGTGTTGCCGATTCGAGTATGTCGGCAGTGACCTGGGTGGCACTTCTGATAATCAAACCATCATACTGACCAATGATCTCTTTCAGGTCTTCCGGTGGTAACCCGGGTTTAAAATCAACTTCAATACCTGCCTCTTTGAGTATTTCTGCTCCAACTGGGGCGAGGTTATCGCTAATCAATACTTTCATCTCCACTCCTTGTGCATTGAACCTTAACCAGAATCATATGTACCTGGATAATTAGAATATTTAACCGTTTACCATTGACGCCAAAGGAGTGTTCCATGCGTATGAACGAGAAGAATTCGAAATAAACAAGAAAGGTTTACAACGACATCCATGGAAATGAACCGGAAGAGAATTATTATTCCTTCTCCCCCCAATCCACTCAGCTAAGCATGACACAGGAACAACTGCCTCTCCTGTAAATACCTGGAAACAGTTATTGTATCGCTCTGAGGCACCACTGGTTATGAAAATGATGCCCAAGTATAACTACAGATTTGAGGGAGAAACTATACTCTCATTACCGCTGAAGAACAACAAAAAATAGAGACAACAAACTAGTATAAATTCCTATTATCATATATTAATCTATTTTCAGTGCACCATGGATAAAATGGTGATTACGGTTGAAGTTATTATCGTTAAACGCTATAAATTGTGCCTTTTCTTATGAAAAGATATCTTTGCTATATGGCAAAGAAGTGATGTTAAGATAGCCAATCAACTTCTACATATCTATTGTTTGGCTTCTTTTTGGTGTCTTTTATGCCTGTAAAGCTATGAAAAAATTTTCGAAATATCATCAGGTGATGATAGAGTTATCAACAGGCAGATAAAAGTTCACCATAGGAAACTTTGTCCTAGAGAAGTTCGGCATTGACTAACAGAGATGATTATTATGGCCTGTAATATATAGTGATATCCTTTAACACCATTTTAGAACTTTCATTTTTTCTGATATAACTGAAGGAGCAGCAATGAGTGACATAAGATTACGTTTTCCCCCAAGTCCAACGGGTTACCTGCATATCGGTGGTGCCAGAACAGCATTGTATAACTGGCTGTATGCCAAGAAGACCGGAGGCAAACTTATTCTTAGAATAGAGGATACCGATACTGAACGCTCCACCGAAGAATCCATCAAGGGTATTGTGGATGGACTGACCTGGCTTGGTATCGACTGGGATGAAGGGCCCTATTTTCAGTCGGAGTTCAGTGATGATCACGCTCGTGTCGCAAATAGACTTTTGGAAGAAGGCAAAGCCTATAAATGTTTCTGTACCAAGGAAGATCTCGACGCTAAACGGGAGAAGGCCCTTGCAGAGAAGCAAAGTCTGGGCTACGACAGGACATGCAGGGACCTCAGCAAAGAGCAGATTGACAAGAATGAATCTGCCGGTCTCCCCTTTGTCATCCGCTTTAAGGTACCACAGCGCCAAGGTATACTCAGCTATGAGGACAAGGTACTGGGAACCATCAAATCAGACTACAAGGAGATCGATGATTTCGTCATTGTACGCTCAAATGGCAAACCACTTTATCTCCTGTGTAACGTAGCCGATGACATCAGGGACAGAATCAGTCACATTATCAGAGGACAGGATCACATGACCAACACCCTTAAACAGGTACTCCTCTATGAAGCGCTTGCCGCTCCCCTGCCTATCTTTGCTCACATTCCACTGACTATGGATACAAAAAGAGCAAAAATTTCCAAGAGAAGTCATGGCGAAGTGGTGGCTGTGCAGTTCTATCGGGAGCACGGATTTCTAGCATGGGCCTTGAATAATTACCTCGCCTTGCTTGGCTGGTCTCCCGGCAACGATCAGGAGATCTTCAGTCAGGAGGAAATGATTGAGCAATTCACCTTGGAGCGCATCAACAAATCGCACTCCATATTTAACTATCGCAACAATGATCCGAAGTTTTTCACCGATCCCAAGGCTATTGCAATCAACGAACATCACTTGCGCTCCTTACCGATCGATGAGCTTGCCAACCATGTGAAAGTTGAATTTCAAAAAGAAGGTTTATGGCGGGAAGAGTATGATGGTGAAAAACGAGCATGGTTTCTCACCACCATTGATCTCATCCGACCACGTTTTCATACCCTCAAGGATTTTGGTGACATGGGCCGAGCTTATTTCGCCGATGATTTTACCATTTGCGAGAAACCTCTGAAAAAAAACATCCTCAAACATCCTGGCCTGGCCGACTGGCTGCCGCAACTGGCAGATCGCTATGAGGCTCTTGCAGAGTTCACTGCTGAAAAGGCAGAAGATACCGCAAGGCAACTGGCAGAAGAGTTGGATGTCAAGCCAGGAGTGATCATTAACGGTATGCGGACAGTCGTCACCGGACAACTTGCCGGTCCTTCGATGTTTGATATTCTCATGGCTATAGGCCGGGAGAAAGTTGTTGAGCGTTTACGAACAACAGACAACCTCTATAAATAGCGCATAGAACACGAGAGCAGAATATGGAAAACCTCCCCGCAACAAAGGACAAACCACTTGATTTTATCAGGCAGATCATTGCCGATGACCTCAAAACCGGGAAACATGCCCATCCGGTAACCCGTTTTCCTCCGGAGCCAAATGGATATCTCCATATCGGTCATGCCAAATCGATCTGTCTTAACTTCGGCATCGGCGAGGAAAACAACAGCCCTTGTCATCTGCGTTTTGACGACACCAACCCCACCAAGGAAGAAGATGTCTACGTCAATTCCATTAAAGAAGATGTCGCCTGGCTTGGCTTCGATTGGCAGGAAAACCTCTTCTATGCCTCCGATTATTTCGACCAACTGCATGATTATGCCGTAGAACTTATCAAAATGGGGAAGGCATATGTATGCGACCTGTCCGGGGAACAGATTCGCGAGTATCGCGGTACCCTTACCGAGCCAGGCAGAGAAAGTCCATGTCGTAACCGCAGTGTCGAGGAGAATCTCGATCTTTTTGCCAGAATGCGCAATGGAGAATTTGACAATGGAACGCACGTCCTTCGAGCCAAGATCGATATGAGTTCACCAAATATCAAAATGCGTGATCCGGTGCTTTATAGGATTATGAAGCATCCTCACCATCGCACTGGTGATACGTGGTGTATCTACCCCATGTATGATTTTACTCATTGCCTCTCAGATGCCATCGAAGAAATAACCCATTCTCTTTGCACGCTGGAGTTCGAAGATCATCGCCCCCTCTATGACTGGGTTCTGGAAACCCTGCAGACTCCATGTCATCCACGTCAGATTGAATTCGCCAGGCTAAATTTGACCTACACGGTCATGAGCAAACGCAAGTTGCTTAAGTTGGTCGAAGGAAACCACGTAGAAGGTTGGGACGACCCACGCATGCTTACCATTTCCGGGCTGCGTCGGCGCGGCTATACACCAGCCTCTATCCGTCAGTTCTGTGATACCATCGGTATAGGTAAAAGGGAAAGCTGGATAGACATGGGGGTTTTGGAAAATGCCATCCGCGAGGACCTCAATGACAAGGCTCCCCGAACCATGGCCATTCTCGATCCGCTGAAGGTGATCATAGACAATTATCCGGACGATTTGGTCGAGGAGGTAGAGGCGAAGAACCACCCACAGAACCCGGATATGGGCACCAGAACCCTGCCTTTCTCCCGTGAAATCTATATTGAGCGTTCAGATTTTATGGAAGATCCACCACGAAAGTTCTTCCGTCTCGGTCCAGGCCGCGAGGTTCGCCTCCGTTACGGATACTACATAACCTTTGCTTCCATGGTAAAAGATGAACGAACCGGAGAGATATTGGAGTTGCACTGCACCTACGATCCGGAATCAAAAGGCGGCTCATCTCCGGACGGCAGGAAGGTTAAAGGCACAATTCACTGGGTTTCGGCTAAACACGCGTTAACCTGTCAGGTACGGCTCTATGACAGGCTGTTTTTGGTTGAAAATCCCGAAAGTGATAAGGAAAAGGAATTTCTGGAGCATATTAACCCTGAGTCGATAATAACTCTTGAAAACTGCAAGGCAGAACCTGCCCTTGCCAACCTGGCCCTAGGCAGCTGTGTACAGTTCGAACGACAAGGTTACTTTTGTGTCGACACCAAGGACTCTCAGCCAGGCCAACCAGTGTTTAATCGGACAGTAACACTACGAAATTCCTGGTCAAAAATGCAAATGTAGGAGGTTGTCCGGGCACCTAAGGAGGTAATCGCTTACAACTGGCATGAGCAGGCTGGCAGGAAGTAGAGTAATGGAATCATGTTTGAAAATATCGTAACCATTATCGTTATCCTGATCTGCATGTTTGCTGTTGGTAGAAGGATTTACCGGCAATTGACTAAAGGAGTTCAGGATTGCCAATCCTCCGGTGACTGTGGGTGCGGCAGTTGTTCAGCCAGCTTGCTAGTGGACAAAGAAGATAAATAACAAGAAATATCCAGATGAACCACTCGTCACCTAGCCCGCATGTTTCAGGGGCCTGGCAGGGTGAAAAAACTCTTATATCTCCTCGAGTACACTGTGTACCAGGGAAAATAGCATAAAACGCTCACTTAATAATCTCCATATCGTTTAGTATTCACTCCAATCCTTGATTGTTTGTTGTAATGTCAAAGCTAGCTTGGCGCCAAAAACCATATGTTCTAAGGTGATTTTTCCATTCTTTTGATAGCTGAATTGTCGGTAATCATGCCACATTAGCTTATCAGCAACACTTCCGTGAACTTATGTGTCATGACGTATCGCGATGGCACTTCATGGTGATATCCTTTTTTTAATGAGGTTGGTCCAAAAGGACGATACGCCCTCTAGAGATAAATCCAGAGAGCGTATCGGAGGGGGAGGAGAAGAAGTGTTTGGTAACGATTCTTATTATCCAATAAGCATGCCAGTCAATCCAAACTTCTAAATATCGGTATTCTTAATGAGTTATGGATTTGAATATTTTCTGTTGCCGCGTGAGAGCTTATTTTCTGACCCAAAAGTAGTCACAATTCCTTGCAACTGGGTAGTTTTTACCCAATCATGGCAAAAACGTATTTTCCTTTTTTCCAAAACTGGACGATTTGTGATCCTTCTTTGAGAGTATACCTCCCATGCGGTGAGAGGGAAAAATCCATGTCATTTTCCCGTATCAGGTAGACTGATATTCTACGGTCGTTTTGACGTAATACCATGTGAATAGCTAAACACTCCCCAAGTGGACATATACGTGCTCCAACAAAAGTAGACCCTTGGGGCAACTCAGCCTTTATCTCCTCACGGGTAAGGGTCAAATCACCCAACTGGTAAATATTGTCCAGGTCCCTCACAACGAGTATAGAGTCATCATGCTTGGTATGATCAATTATGGCATGGTGTCCAATATCATTTATGGTTGGAAGCGATGGTGAAAACACCAGAGAAATGGCAAATACCAGCATGACGGCGACAACTGCAGAAAATGCTCCAAACCAGCGATAGCTCATCCTCGACCGGCCAGCACTCATACCATCTAGACTCAGATCAACTCGTCCCGACAACGAGCTTGGCATTTGCTCCTTAGCCAGGGCGTTATGAATGAGCTTATCAAGCTCTTCATCATAACGCAGCTTTGCCTGACATTCCTTGCATGTTTGGGCATGTCTGAGAGCGTTGTCAGCTTCCGAAACATCGTGAATATCTCTGTTTTCGAGCCAATTGGAGAATTGTTGACAATCCATTCTTACCTCCTCAAGCCCACAGACCCGTTATCGGGATTATCTTTTTCACCACCGATGTACCTTTGGTGCGGCGTGTGATTTCATTTTTCATGTATTTTTTACCTCTAGCCAGGCGAGACATCACCGTTCCAATAGGAATATCAAGGTATTCTGAAATTTCCTGATAGGTCATATCCTCCATGTAATACAATATTAATGGAGATTGAAATTTTTCCGGAATAAGACGCAGGACCCGCTGCACTTCCTCCTTACTCATTTTAGATTCATACTTTTCCACCAGTTCATTAGGGCTCCCGGAATTAACATTTTTAAGGTAGCCATCACCATCATCGAGTATTGGCCGCTTTGAGGCCTGCCGTTTTTCCTTGAGAAAATGGCTTCTTAAAATCATGAACAGCCAGGAACGGCACTTACTCTCCTCACGGAGCTGGGAAAACTTGCGAAAGGCCGTATACATAGTCTCCTGGACAAGATCCTCAGCATCATAAGGCTTTCCGGAATATTTCAAAGCGACATTGTAGAGAAACTCCAGGTGAGGATAGGTCAGCTCTTTGAAGTGCTTTTTATCCACCCTTCGCAGTTTTGGCATGAAGATAGTCTCCCAGATTTAAGTGAGAAGTGCTTTGCTCTTCCTGCTAGCTATTTCAATCATCAGCTCCTATTTTTATGAGCAGCACCCGTTCAGGATTATTCCATGTTTGTGCTAAAAAAGGCTTTCATGCAATATCGATAATCATCACAACGATTCTTTTTGCCAATCTGGAAGAGGCCAGCACCTCCTGTCATACTTCAATAACACAACCACCACGACGTGGATCACCTGCCCCTTCACTTCCAGGTATGACCGCATGGACACCTCCAAAATAGACGTCCAGCTTCTGCCAGATATTTGTATCAATACCCAGTGAGTTGACAATATCTTCATCAAAACCTGGTTCAACCTGCAGACATTCATCATCCCAATAGAGGCGGGGAGCCTCCACAGCTTCTTTTATTCCTTTGCCAAAATCGACGACTTGACGAAGTACTTCGGTTATTGCCGTTCGGATACGTTTAGAGCCGCCACTGCCTATTACCAGTTTGACCACATCATCCTTGAGCAACAGTGATGGCGACATCATTGAACATACGCGCTGGCCTGGTGGTGAAGAGTGAAAACCATTAGGGTGAAGGTCGTCCTCCCCCATCATGTTATTCAACATGACTCCGGTTCCAGGCGCAAAATAGCCTGAACCTTCACCATTTGAACAGGTCATACTGGCACAGTTACCTTTCCTATCTGCTATGCTTATGTGCGTTGTTCCTCTGGAAAAGAGTCTGACGTTTTCGACACTCTTCCCTAATCCTTTATTTAGAAAAGCAAACAGTGCCCGTAAATCGGTAATATTTTTGCCCCGTAAACGCTCGACTTCACGGGTAACAGCCAATATCTCCAGAAGATGATTTCTGCTTCCCCACTCTAGTGGTTTGTCGCTTGAAGCCTTATAGATAGCCAGTGAAAGAGCAATTAAGGCACCACCAAGAGAAGGATAGGGAGAAGTAACAAGATCTGAGCCCCGATATTGAATGGCAAGCGGCTTTCGTTCCATCACCCGGTATGAGGCTAGATCCTTCTCGGTG
>JAAUYI010059520.1_pt1 | contig 30009 bp, 21 predicted proteins | sample 7278041 | NCBI WGS metagenome assembly JAAUYI01 (sample SAMN14350216, study PRJNA611818) | marine sediment metagenome | isolation source: surface marine sediment (0.6m) | place: French Polynesia: Moorea | collected 2018-08
AATTGTGAATTAGGACAAGGCTTTTTCTTTGCTAAACCCATGACGAGTGAACAAGCAACCCACTGGGTTACACAAGAAGGGGTGTCATCCATCAAAAACTTGTCTTGAACTTATATCTTGTACCTTCGATACAATTTGCTAGTGGTAACAGGGAACAGGGAATAGGCAATAGTGTTTCATTTTAAAGTGCTGTAATATTCAACTTCTGAACTCCTGAACTCCCAAACTCCTAAACTTCTCAACTCCCGAACTCCTAACTCCTAAAACGACAAGAGTTTCTACCTTACAAGTATGGGAACTGCTATAGTATGATAGTTCGACTTAGACATCACTTAGTGGTTTCATTGATAGCTAAAGGTAAAATAGCACTACTACCGATCACTAGACCATCAAGGGCATTAAGAGGCGTAACGTGTAGAAGATTTCTCAGTCCAGGAGTGGCTAAAGAAACCCATTGAAGAGCCATAGAACCACTTAGAGCAGCCGTTAAATAAGGGTTATGGGGAAGTCGTTGGGAAAGTAACGGGTTAGAAGACCGACAACTAAGAGCGTGTAGCAGTTGTCCACTGACCAAACTCATAAAAGCGACGGTACTAGCTTGGGGACTGATGCCATAACGTCCGATCCCGTAACCGTATGCTGCTAAAGCACTAACGGATAATGTGCTAGACTCAACAACAATTCGTTGAAAATCAGACCCCTTGATAATGGGTTCATTGGGAGAACGAGGGGGAATACTTAAAACATCGGGTTCAGGGGCTTCTAGGGCTAAAGCTAAGCCAGGAAAGATATCGGTGACTAAATTGAGCCAAAGTAGCTGCATTGCATTAAGGGGCTGTCCTAACCCACCCACATTAGCCAATAACATGACAATAATTTCGCTGAGGTTGGTGGCTAGAAGAAAATGAACCGATTTGCGAATATTGTTATAAATGGTACGTCCTTGACTAACGGCGATAATCATGGTTTCTAGGTTATCGTCTTCAAGAACCACGTCTGCGACTTCTCGTGCCACATCGGTTCCAGTATGACCCATAGCGATACCCACTTCAGCTGCTTTGAGGGCAGGAGTATCATTGATACCATCCCCTGTCATCGCCACCACTAACCCTCGGTTTTGTAAGGCTTGGACAATCTGTAATTTGTGGGTAGGACTGATGCGTGCAAAGATATGCACCTGTCCTGATAAACCCACTAATACTTCTGGAGAAAGATCCATTAGTTCCGTAGAATCAAGAATTTTTAGCGGTTGACCTTGGCTAAGATTCAACTTTTTACCAATGGCATAAGCAGTGGGACTTTGATCCCCAGTAATCATCAGGGTATTAATTCCCGCTTGGTGAAAATTAGCAATGGTTTCTTCAACGCCTGAGCGAATGGGATCAGCCATACCCACGAGTCCTACCCAAATCAGATGGGAGACAGGTAAAGATTCAACGTCTGTGGTTTCTCCCTGCCCATAAGCGATACCTAACACCCGCAAGGCTTGGGTAGCCATGCGCTCATTTTGCTCTAAGATAGCTTGTTTATCTGCCTGACTTAAGGGGATGAGTTGACCGTTTTGTATCCGAGTTGAACACCGTTCTAAGACTTCTGCTGGGTTGCCTTTAACGGCCATCAAATAGATTGATTGATCAATACGATGTACCGTTGCCATGAAATTATGTTCTGTGGAACGATGGTAAGTTAACAGGCGAGGATATTTTTGTTGGAGTTCTTCTACCTCTATACCTGCGGCGATCGCCATTTCCATCAGGGCATTTTCCGTCGCAGAACCATCCAAGACATAAGTATCGTGGTGATGGTAATGGATCTGACTATCGTTGCAAAGAACTGAAATATGAATGAGTTTTAATAATTCATCGCAACCATAAGGATTAATGTCCTGGTTATCTGACCAAAAATGACCATCCTCTAGGTTAATTTCTCGACTATCCCAACAGACTTTCAATACCGACATTCGATTAGCGGTTAAGGTTCCTGTTTTATCGAGGCATAAAGCCTGTATAGAACCAAGGGCTTCAATGGCTTCTAACCGACGAATCAGGACTTTTTGTTGACGCATATTGAGGATGCCCAAAGCCAAGGTGGTAGTAGCTACAGTAGGTAAGCCTTCGGGAACAGCAGCAACCGCTAAGGAAATGGAGGTTTTCACCATTTCTAATAACCCATAGCCCCGTAATAAACCAATGCCAAAGACTAGACCACAAACCCCACTAGACAGCCAGACCAGTTGTCCTCCAGCCTGTTCCAGTTGTCGTTCTAGGGGGGTAGAGGGATGACTGGTTTCTCCCACCAAAGCTTGTATTTTCCCCATTTCCGTTAAATCTGCGGTGGCTACCACCACCCCTTTTCCTTGTCCCCCAGTGACAAAGGTTCCCCGATAGACCATATTATCCCGTTCAGCCAAAGGAACTGTATCTTGTTGGGTAGTAAGGGTTTTCTGTTGTTTGCGAATGGGCAGACTTTCCCCAGTTAAGGCTGATTCATCTAAGGTTAAGCGATCGACTTCAATTAAGCGAGCATCCGCAGGAACATAAGATCCTGGTTGCAAAAGTAAAAGATCCCCTGGGACGAGATTTTGGCTTTCAATTTCAATTAATTTCCCGTCTCGAATGACCCAAGCGGAAGAATTGACAAAGTTTTTTAGAGACTTAATAATACGTTCTGATTGACTCTCAGTGGCATAGCCTAAGATAGCGTTAATAGTGACAACACCCATGATCACAAAAGCATCAGCAATGCCTCCCGTTAGCACAGATAGCAAAGCTGCACCACTTAAGAGGGCAACGGGAACGGACTTAAAGTAGTCAATAAAAATGCTTAATCCTGAACGGGGTGGGGTTTCTGTGAGGGCATTAAGGCCATATTTTGTCAGGTTAGCTTGCACTGCCTGACTGGATAATCCTGTTTGTTTTGAGGTGTTAAATTCTAAGAGAATTGTCTCTATTCCTTGGAGATGCCAAGCACTCGATGAGGTAAGAAAAGACTCCCCTGGCCTTGTCATGAGTTCGATGGATGCTTGGGGATGTTGACGATACTGTTCAACCAGTTGGTTGACCACTTTAGCAATTTCAATGACTTTTTTGCGAGGATTGAAGTAGATGAGAATATTGCCCGTAACCGAGTTAGCGTGAACTGAGTTAATATCTTTCTTTAGGGACAAATGAAACTCTAAATACCGTTTTAGCTTTTGTGAATAGAGTAGTCCTTGAACTTTACACCGACATCTTCCTTTGACAGTTTTGTGGAGAATTCTGATCAAAGAAAGTTCTCTTTGATGATTATGTTTGATTGGGTGTGGTTTGTTCATCAATCTTTATCAATCCTTCTTACTACGATCTTAGAAGAATTCAAGAGTAATTCCAGTTCTCAAAAATAACTAGAGATATCTAGTTTGGGGTGTGGGGTGTAGGGTGTAGGGTGTAGGGTTAAATTCCTTTTATAGCCTACCCTATTCAATTTACCCCTCGCAACCACAACTTAAGTCTCTAATAACTTTTGACATTTGATATAACTTATTCCAATTAGAGATAAAACTTGATATATAGCATTTCCTGGACTCATGAGGTACACCTAATATTCAACTCCTGAACTCCCGAACTCCGAACTCCGAACTCCTAGAACTAGAAGAGTTTGTACCTCACAAATATGGGAACTGCTATAATGTTTCTCCGACTGTTGTGAAAAGGGCTTCATGTTAACAGCATCTCGCATAGAACCCAACGCAGCGAAAACAATCCACCACTACAACAATTTTTCCAGTTCCATCTAGCACTTCTGCTACTTTTTCTCTAACGGAACTTGTTTCTATTCTAATTAGCCATCACCTTCAGCGATCGCTTGGGGTTGACTTCTTTCTTCAGCCAATTCAGCTAAAGATTCAGCAACGATATCTTCAAAGGTTTCACCCACATTAGCAACGACTCCTTTGCCTTTTTCATAGAGGACAACCCCTCCTTTAATGGTTGCTTTAGCAATAGGTTTAGCTGCTTTACCGGCCGCCGGAATTAACACGGGAAGGAGAACAATAGCGGTAATTCCAGGAATACCGAGGTCTTCGGCAATATCTTTAATATCGATGTGAGGAACCAAATCTTTAAGTGCCATAATTGTTACCTCTTTAACTCTTTGATAAACTCCTCTTTACCTTTTACTTCTAGTGTAGCTCAGTTTAGTTTAACCGTTAGACTTTGGCACTTAAGATTAGCTAATTCGTCCAGTTTTTTTATATAACTTAATATATTGTGGTTTGGGAATTGGCTATTAGAATTGACGGCGAAGCCACCATTTTTCTGCTTCTACCGCCCAAAAAACCACTGTACTCAAGAGTAAACATAACAGTAAATCCTCTAAGGATAAAGCAGTCGTTTGGAAGAGATTTTGCCAGAAGGGGAAATAAATAATGCCAATTTGTAAGGCAATGGTTAAAATAACAGCCACAATCAAAAAAGGATTAGAAAAGAGTCCAATTTTCCATACAGCATAGCGTTCTGACCGAATAGCCAAAGCATTACCCATTTGAGAGAGGGTGACAATGGTAAAGATCATGGTTTGCCATCCAGGGTTATCATGTTGCCAATAGTAGTAACCCGTTCCCAAAGAAACAATCCCCATTAATAAACCTACCCAGATAATTCGCCAACCTAAACCCCGACTAAAGATATTTTCTGTGGGAGGATAGGGAAAACGGTGCATAATATGTTTTTCAGCCGATTCAACCCCCAACGCTAAGGCCGGTAAACCATCGGTCATCAAATTAATCCAGAGAATTTGCAACGGTAACAAGGGTAAGGGCATTCCCAGGAAAAAAGCCACCAACATCACCCAAATTTCCCCAGAATTACTACTAAACATATAAAAAATAAACTTGCGAACATTATCATAAATAATTCGCCCTTCCTTAACCGCAGCGACAATGGTGGCAAAATTATCATCCAATAACGCCATATCAGCCGCCTCTTTGGCCACATCCGTCCCACTCACCCCCATAGCAATGCCAATGTCTGCCTTTTTCAAGGCTGGGGCATCATTGACCCCATCTCCGGTCATGGCAACGATTTGCCCCTGTTGCTGCCACGCTTCGACGATTTGTAGTTTTTGTTTGGGGCTAACTCTAGCATAAACGGAAGTCTGCAATACGTTTGCTGTTAATTCATCGGCGTTAAAACAGGATATGTCTTGTCCTGTCAAAATCCCTCCATTAACCATCATGCCCAATTCCCTAGCGATATGTTGCGCCGTTAGGGGATGATCTCCTGTAATCATCACAGGGCGAATACCGGCTGTCATACAGGTTTGTACCGCTTCTTTAACTTCTGGGCGAATGGGGTCACTCATGGCCATCAACCCCACAAAAATTAAATCCTGTTCGATATTCATTCGGTGGTCGATATAGGAGGACAAATGGGGACGAAACCCTAACCCTAACACCCGACTGCCTTGTGCCGCTAATTCATCATTGCTATCTTGAATCCAACTTTGCCACACTTCTGTTAAAGGTTCGGGATGGTTATTAACCCAAACTTCTGTACAAATATCCAAAAGACTGTCTACTGCCCCTTTGGTAAAGGCGATATAGGCCATTCCCCCTAACTCCTGATGCCACTTCCAGGGTTGTTGTAGCAGTTCAGGCCAACAATGGCGATCGCTGGGAACTCGATGGAGGGTGGTCATACGTCGACGTTGGGCATCAAAAGGAATTTCTGCGACTCTAGGAAATAAGGGTTCTAACTCGGCTTTTGTCAGCCCTAAATTAGCTGCTACAGTGATTAAAGCCCCTTCGGTGGGTTCTCCCACCACATGGAACAGTTGGGGATTATCTGAGTCAACTTCCAGAGAAGCATCGTTGCATAAGGCACTTCCTAACAATAACCACACCAGTTGCGGTTGTTTTTTTAAGAAGAAGGGTTGTTGTTGACGCAGATCGAGATCATGGCCATCTCGCAGCAATTCCGAGGTGAGGTTTAACCGTCGTCCCACCACATCTAAAACATTAACAGTCATGCAGTTTTCTGTTAGGGTTCCCGTTTTATCGGAACAAATAACCGTGACTGACCCCAAGGTTTCCACGGCGGGCAATTTGCGGATTAAAGCACCTCGTTTGAGCATTCTTTGTGATCCCAAGGCTAAAGCAATGGTAACAACGGCTGGAAGTCCTTCTGGAACCGCAGCAACCGCTAAACTGACGGCGGTGAGAAACATGACTTTTAACCCTTCTCCTTTGAAGAGTCCCAGACCAAAAATAATCACCACCAGGATCACAGAAGCGATTAATAATTGTTGTCCTAACCGTTGTAGTCGTTGCTGTAGGGGGGTTAATTCAGCCTCAACTTTTTGCAATAATTTGGCAATTTTTCCCAGTTGGGTCTTCATTCCTGTGGCGACGACGACCCCATAACCCCGTCCATAGATAACGAGGGTTCCCATATAAGCCATATTAATGCGATCGCCTAAAGGGATTTTTTTTTCGGTTAAGGGGTTAACGCTTTTATGGACGGCTTCGGCTTCTCCGGTTAAAATCGATTCTTGAATCCGTAGATTGGCCACTTCCACCAGACGAATATCCGCAGGGACAATATTACCGTTTTCGAGGTTGACTATATCCCCTGAAACCAGTTCTGAAGCACGAATTTCGTACCAATGTCCCTCACGGCGCACTTTAACTGTAGGAATAGCGATGGTTTTCAGGGCGGCCATGGCTTTTTCAGCTTGATATTCTTGACTAAAGCCTAACAAAGCGTTGAGAATGACGATAATGAGGATCACCACTGCTTCTTTGTAGTCTCCTAGTAAAGCAGAGATGAGGGCCGCGGCCACCAGCAGCAGGACTAAGGGTTCGCTTAATTGTTCCCAAAGAATGCGCCAAGGGGATTTTTGCGGTTGTTCTTGTAGTGTGTTGGGTCCGTTGGTTTCTAAGCGATGAATGGCTTCATCATGGTTGAGTCCCCAACTGCGATCGCTCCCTAATTTCTTGAGAACGGTTTCAATATCCAGTTTGTGCCACTTACTCATTTTCCTAAGTTTTTGTTATTTAGTTATTAGTAATGAGTTTAAAGGGATAAGTAATAAGTATTAATTTAAAGTTATTTTGCAATTAATTGAGATTTAATAATTATGCTGAGCTTAGTTAAAATCTCAACCCCAAAAGTAACGATAATTTCTGACTGTATTATATCTAATTAATCTTAAAAAATTCAATTAAATTAAGTTTAATCTTTTTAACTGATAACTGATCCCTGATTCATCCATAACTGAACTTTTCCCCCTTGACAACTACTAACCAATGTTTGTCCATCTTGGCTAATGGCGATCGCTTCTATCCCTTGTTGATGAGCGTTCCAGCTAGATAATAAGTTTCCTGTTTTCAGATCCCAAAGATAAATTATACCCGTTTCATCACCAGCCAATAGATAACAATCATACAAACGAAAAGCGCGTAAACTTCCTAAATGTCCTGTCAATGTTTTTAATAACTTTCCTGATTTCAAATCCCATAATTTAATGGTTTTGTCGGCACTTCCACTGATAATTGTTTGTCCATTTTCCCCAATAACTAAAGTCGTAATAAAATTTTCATGACCTGTTAAAGTTTTGATTAAACTGCCTCTTTTCAAGTCCCAAATTCTTAAGGTTTTATCTATACTACCACTGATTAAAATTTGTCCATCGGGACTAATCGCTAAACAAGAAACGGGTTGTTTATGTCCAAATAAAGTTAATAAAGATTCTCCTGTTAAGAGACTCCATAGCTTAATTTTATGACTACCACTAGCAATAAAAGAACGATTTCCTAAATGGATTGCTAGAGCTTGAATTGGTTGTCGATGACCGAATAAAGTCCGATAAATTTGACCAGTTGATAATTTCCAAATTTTAATATAACTCCGTTTATCTGTAATTTCACTACTCGCTAAAAATTGCCCATTTTCACTTAAAGTTACTGCTGAGAGTTGACCTGAATATCTTCCTAAATCGTACTTTAAATGTAATGTAGATTTTTGAGTATTATAATGCCATACTTTTAAAGAATTATGTTCTCTTTGACTGATGAATTGATATCCTCTCTTGTCAATTTTTAAAGATAATACTTTCTCAGAAACGGTGCTGATCGTTCGTTGTAATTGAAAATAATTAAAGTGAGATTTGGTAACAATTTTATTAGTTGGTTCTGTTGTTAAATCTTTGATAAATTTCCTAATTTCTTTGGTTTTTTCTTGTTCAGTTAAATCCTGTAAACACTGTTTTAGATGGTTTAAGTAGTCTTGATCTCGTTGGGAGAGACTATGACGAATCACCGCTACAAGATCAGGAGATAAAGTGTCTATATGTTGATGCTGTTGTCGCCAACAATTAAAAGAATAAATAAGGGGTTCAATCGCCCAAGTTTGACCTGGCCAGTGCATAAAACTTTCAGCTAATTTTAAGGCTAATTCAGGTACATCATGGGGAGATTCATGACCTAAAACTGTCAAAATATCTTCATATAAGGAGAGCGTTATATTCAAGAGATCGGGTTTAGATTGAAACTGAGGACAACTCTCTTCTAAAGAGAGTAACCACATAGGTAAATGGGGAGGAATATTATCATTGATTAGATAATGAATGTCTGCTAACCAACCCCCTAATAAACAGTAACAAATGCTTAAAATTTGACACAATGATTCATAATCTTGTTGATCAAACTGATAATTTACTTTTACTTGCTCTATTTTAATTCCTTTTTTTTCTAAACTTTCCAATTCTTCAAATATTTGATAATTTTCTTCACAAATTCCCCCTAATCTTTGGATATCTTCTCTAGATTTTCCTAATTTTAATAGCTGATTTCGAGTTTCTTGCCATTGTTTAACTCTTGTTTTAACTAATTCTAGCAAAAAGTTTTGATAATCTAGGGCAAATATCTTAGTATAATAATATTGTTTAGCATTCTTTCTCCAATACACCAAATTAAACTTAATATTCTGTCCCTGAATTTCCGTCTCTAAAAGGAAACAAGAGATTGAGTTTAATTGTTCAAATAACAGTTGAATACTGGTTTCTCCATAAAAATGATTATGATCCCATAATCCCCCCATAAAACTAATTCCTTTATTGGGAACCTGAAAAGAATAGTTTTTTTGGATAAATTCTCGTAAATTCTGGACAACTCGTTGTTCACAATCAGATGATGTATACTTTAAAGAGGAAAATTCTGGAAAGGTTGTCTTAGGGGTAACTAAAAAAAATAATAAATTATGACCATCAGTTGCCACTTTTTTCAATAGTTTTTGAGGGGATAAGCGTAATGGCCAAGCTTTTTGTTCTTCGATACAATTTCTGTTTAAAGCTTTCTTTTCGGGCATGACTAAAGTAGGATAAAATGGGGGAGACTCTTTGGCTTCCTCATGAATCGTACCGCCTTGAAGGGTCAAGGACTTGATGGTATTTTTCGCCCGTTTTTTGTGAACCTCTGTCATTTCTTCTTGAAACACCTCTAACCAACTATTAATTCCTGTATAGACAATGCTGGTTAAGACAGGTTTACTAACTTTGATAAATAAATTGATCCACTGCTCCATTAAAGACTTTTAAGAAATTTAACAATTGTTATTATTACATTTTTTTGATTATTGTTCATCTAACGCTATCATTTTTTTATCAAATCCCTTTAAACCAGGAGAGTAATAACAGTTAGGTTATCTTTTGGTTAATTTTTAATTAATAAAAACCTGAGACAAGACATTCTTGAACTGACAACAGTTAGTTTGACTGAGATCTATTTTCCGAACCTCCATCTATTTTGTGCAACTTAATAAAACTATCAAACGCATACCAGGCTAACACATACCAGGGAATGTTTCCTAGCTGCCATCCTTTCACAATTAATTGTCGCCCAGCTAAAAGGGCAAAACTCAAGGGAATGAGGACTCCTAAATCAACTATATTATTACTCGCTTGTCGAACATACCGATTGAGATCTTGACTCACCCGATTAACTTTTACTGCTGTCATTGAATCTTCAGTAATAACACTACCGAATTTTGAGGAGCTTTTGGAAAAATTTACCCCTAATTCTCTTAATTTATCAAGAAATTCCCTAGAATTAACTAATTTTGGATTATAAAAAAGAGTAAGGCTTCTACTATATAGATTTGTTCTCACTTTCTCAAGAGCTAATTGATTTTTGAGTCCCAAAATTATCACATTTAGTTCCTCCATTTGCTCTGGAGGTAAGATAACTCTGATCCGAATTCTACCAGGAGTTACACTGAGAATATGAGCTAAAACTAAAGAGTTTTGTAGAGATGATAAAGATAACGGGGCTAATTTCTGGTTATTCATCATTCAAATACGAGAGACTCTCAAATGTGTTTAAAGAAACTCAATTGCCCTCTGAAATTCATCCTTATCGAGAAACAATAATGATCGCTATTGCCTTTTAGATCATAATTGCTCAAGATAAGATGAGGCTTGAAATTTTCTTTATTTACCTTTATTTTATCTCAGTTTTTTACTTAAATTCTTTATGTTTTATTTTTCCGATTCAAATTTAGCTTGTTTGCGTAAAAGTTCTTCAATAGTGTCTCAAATGGTTTATTAGCGATTGCCACTAACCTAAAAAACTCAGTAAGCATTCGTTTAATCTCAGTCACGTTTCGATGCTAGGGATTCATTTTGTATTCTTCAAGAAGATGATCTTGAAACTTATCTCCGTATTTTTCTCTTTTTGATTTAGCTTGTTCGTTCATAGTTAACCTCAAAGAAGTCTGACATGAAAACTTCGATTTCATCAAGATGATGCTGCAACCACCAATTAAAATCATGATGCTTAACCTTGTTCCGTAGTTGAAGCATCTTCGTAACTCGCGTAACAGGATCTAGTTCTATGGCTTTCTTAATCGCTTGAGCCACTGCCTTCGTATCTAATGGGTTAACTAATAGTGCATCATCCCCGAACTCCTCAGCGACCCCCGCCGTATTACTTAGCAAGATAGTACCGTTGTAATCGAGACAGCAAGCCACATATTCCTTGGCCACTAAATTCATTCCATCTCGTAGGGGAAGAATGCACGCAAAATCAGCTGCCTGGTAGTAGGCTGCTAACTTTTGTTGAGGAACTATCTCATATTGACACTTGATTGGTTGCCATTCTTGATTTCCAAATCGCTTGTTGATGCGGTTTATTTCCTCTTCGACTTGATCCCGATATTGACGATATTGATCAATACCAGTTCGACTAGGGGCTGCAATCTGTAGAAGTGTAAAACGCTTTTGATAGTTGGGGTTCTCCTCTAAAAATAACTCGATTGCTCGAACTCGTTCTAAAATTCCTTTAGTGTAATCAAGCCTATCTACAGCAAGACCAAGAAACTCTACTTTGACTTCAGAGCGAATTGCCTGAGCCTCAGATTTTATATCAGTGGAATTGGCCAGGGTTTGCCAACTCTCCCAATCAATTCCCAAGGGAATCGTCCTGACTACTGTTGTCTTACCCTCAAGCTCAACCATCCCCCTATCCCAATCTACGTGAACTCTTAGCAGTTCTTCAACGATTTTGAGGAAATTTTTACTATCGGACTCGATATGGAAGACGAGTAAATTAGCGTGAAGTAATCCGATCAGTAGATTCTTTGACAAAGAGAAGGGAAGCATTCTAAAAGTTTCTAGATCAGGGAAAGGAATATGCCAGAAATAGATAATCGGGATATCGGGACACTCTTCTCGCACGAATTGTGGTGTAAGAGCTAAATGATAATCGTGAATCCAAACTACGTCTATCTCGCCAGAGGTAAGCTCTTCGATAATAGAATTGGCAAACTGACGGTTGACACGCTTATAGGCTTTCCATTGAAAAGAAGAAAATGTATATGGGCTTAGAAGTGAGTGACACAGAGGCCATAAAAGACTATTAGCGAAGCCATTATAATACTCGTTGATATCTTGATTGGAAAGGCGGATGAGTTTAGATTTGTAGGATAAACAATTAGACAGTTTAATTATTTTTTGTTTTGGAAAAGTTTGTGGGCAGTCTCCACCCAAGCCGATCCAGACTCCTCCAAGCTTCTGTACAATTTTCTCTATGGTACTTACTACCCCTCCAATAGCGTCAAGTTGAGGTTTCTTGTTATTTAGGAAAGAATAAGTTCTATGAGAAACTAGAAGAAAACGAATGTTGGCAGATTTATTCATTCTAAGAATCTAACTGGATGTGGTTAGGCAAGGAGCCAGGAAGTCGGTATATATATATTTGAAATTCCATACTATCGTCAGGATTTACCGTAATATGATTCACAACTGGGTACATCCAGAAATCTGTCCATCGCTTAGATTTCATAAGTTCCCAGGTCGGTTCAGCAGGGGCATCATTAATTCCTCTTAACATTTCCTCGAATAATTCTTGAATCCATTCCTGACGATTCTCTGCATTGATATTCTGCCACCGCTCAATCAATTTCTTAAATAAGTCTGGTTTCTTAAAACTATAATATCCAAAATGTTTTGTTGCATCTCCAAAGTAATCGATAACTTCACTTTCCTCTTGTATAATATTTAGTTGATTATCTTTGCTCTGTTCTTGCTCGATTTTTGTTAAGCTATCTACATTCAATTTCAATCTCAGAAAATCCCATCGTTTTCTTTGGTCAGTTTTGTGTTTAGGTATTACCTTTAATAAGTCTTGGTAGAAAGTGTCGCTTTTTTGTTGAAGAATATATGAACTAATATCTGGGGCAAACGCCTCTTGAGCTGGAAAGAAATTTTTGTCTTTATGAAACTGTTCTGTAAATCTGTAAAGATTCTCTGGGGTGATTTTGACCCGAATCTGATTCTCGAGAACTTTGGGGATATCTTCTGTCGTTTGAAAGACAATAATCTTTGTATTTGGTTGCTTGGGATTTGTTGCTAAACCGCACTCATACATACAATAAGACCAATCCATATCGCTAAACGTATAAACCAGAAAAACGACTTCGGCTTCATCCAAAGCATTTCTCAAATTTTCATTAAGGTCCTCTCCAAAAGTAGGCCCTCCCCCAGCAGCAGCCGAGGATTGATAGATAGAGTTCTCTGAAATGCCCCAAAGCTGTAAGTTGTTGTTGATGACATCGGCGATTTTTTTATCATCATGGCGGTGACTAATAAATATTTTCATTGTTGAGGATTCTTGGCTCATTTTTTGATATTTTTTGACAACTATAGCAGTACAAAAAAAGATTATGACATTACTGTAAGGTGGGCAATGCCCACCTTACTAGGTTTTGTGATTCTATATTTTATCAATGTCCTAACCAAAATGTGTAGTGCTATAACTCAGGCTAAGACGATTTGATAAATCCGTCGATTAGGGAGGAGTGACTGAATTATTGGGTTATTTTCAGCTTACTACTCCTTCCTTTTCCTATTCCGAACTCAGGTTAACTAGGCAATCCTACTGCTTTAAAAGCTGAGCGAACACTTTGGGTTGATCCGGGAGGAACTTTTCCATCTTTAACTAAAATGCGGGCGGATTCTGCTATAACCTGAACAGCATCATTGAAAATAGCTGTAGACCAAAGATTTTGTAAGGCATGGTACCAAATTAAAGCTGCCTTATCTGTGCCAATATCCATCGCCACTAGATAAAATGCCTTATTGGGAATCCCACTGTTAATATGAACCCCTTGGTTATCATCAAGACCATCATAATAGTCCTTCATGTGATCTGGTTGGACATCTTTCCCAAGAATGGGATTATCATAAGCAGTTCCTGGTGCGCTCATACAACGAAGTGCTTCTCCATAGAGATCGGGTCCCATGATTTCATCCCCAATCAACCAATCCGCATCATCAGCGGTTTGATGGTGAGCGTACTGAGTAATGACACTACCAAAAACATCGGAAAAATGTTCATTGAGTGCGCCGGATTGACTATAATAATCTAAGTTTGCCGTAAACTCTGTAACGCCATGGGCTAACTCGTGTGCGACAACATCAAGGGATCTGGCGAAATTGACGAAAATGACTCCATCTCCGTCTCCAAAGGTCATCTCATCCCCATCCCAGAAAGCGTTGTTATACTCTACCCCAAAATGAACATTGAGAATAATATCCATCCCCAAATTATCGATCGAATTCCGACCTAAGCTTTGGAAATAATCTCGAACCACACCTCCATAATCATAAGCTTTATCAGCCGCTTCATCTCCCGTTGCTGGCCCACCTTCTCCTCGAATTTGAGTCACCCTTTGTTCCCAAGTATTCTGACAATCATAGACAATGCGCGGGCCTTGTCCTGGAGGTGCAATACCAGCAAACTGAGTCATAGGGACAAGATGTTCACTTCTTTTGGCACGACTTAACTTACTTTGTTGAATGGTTAACTTAGCGTTTCCCCGTCCCGCTTTCGCCAAGTTTTCAAGAATGACTGGAGGAATAAATTGGCAGTAACATTTGTGGTGACATTGATGTTGTAACATTGTTAAAATTCTCCTTGATTAAACCATCAATAATATTGATGTCTGTTGCTAAACAGTTAACTTTTCAGGGAGTCCAATCACCTACCCTAATTGTGTCGATAAAAATATTATTTAAGTCAGAAACAATTGATATCTTGAAGAAAATTAAAATAAATACATCAATGGAAACATCAAGCCTTAAAAATAAAACATATTAACGGATGAATTTGAAAAAATGTCTCTAACAAAAAAAGCAACCCATAGCCGTCAACTAGCTTTACACATCTTACGGGAAATTGACCGACGAAATAGTTATACTGACATTGCCTTAGATCGGGGTTTAAATCAAACCCATCTTAACCCTAGCGATCGCAGTTTATGTACAGAATTAGTTTATGGTATTATTCGCCATCAACGAACTTTAGACACCCTCATCGATCAACTGGGAAAAAAAACGGCACAACAACAACCACCAGACTTACGGCGCATTCTTCACATTGGACTGTATCAACTACGCTACCTCAATCATATTCCCCCCTCTGCTGCTGTTGATACCAGTGTCAACTTAGCCAAAGAAAATAAATTGTCACGGCTTTCTGGGGTGGTTAACGGCATTCTCAGACAATACCTCAGAAAGAGTGAAAAGGGTGAAGATCCCTTAATATTACCCTCAGATCCCCTCCAAAAAATCTCTATTTATTATAGTTTTCCTGACTGGATCGTTGAAACTTGGGTTCAGCAATGGGGAGAAGAAACCACAGAACAATTATGTCATTGGTTTAATCAAACCCCCACCATAGACATTCGTATTAACCCCTTAAAAACCACTCTAGACACCATCGCAACCCAACTCACTGAAGCAGGAGTTAACGTCACGACTTTGCCCCCTTTTCCTTATACGTTGAGACTACAAGGAAAAATAGGTAACATACAAACCTTACCAGGGTTTAGTCAAGGTCATTGGACTGTACAAGATAGTAGTGGTCAACTGGTGAGTTATTTGCTTGATCCTCAACCTGGGCAAACCATTATCGATGCTTGTGCAGCCCCAGGGGGAAAAACCACCCATATTGCCGAATTAATGCAGGATCAAGGCACTATTTTTGCCTGCGATCGCACCTCTTCCCGCCTGAAAAAAGTCCAACAAAACGCCCAACGATTACAATTAAAATCGATCACCCTCATTGAAGGAGATAGCCGTCATTTAACACAATTTATTAATAAAGCTGATGGGGTTTTAGTGGATGTTCCTTGTTCTGGTTTAGGAACCCTACACCGACATCCAGACATTCGTTGGCGACAGACCCCTGAAAAAATCCAACAATTAACCTCTCTACAACAAGAGATTTTAACCCAAGCAGCCCAATGGGTCAAACCCCAAGGAACCCTAGTTTACGCCACTTGTACCCTCAACCCTCCAGAAAACCAACAGATCATAGAAGCATTTTTAACCACCCACCCACATTGGCACATTGAACCCCCGCCTCCTGATTGGCTTTTTTCTTCCTTTGTGACATCATCAAAGTGGATACAAATCTTACCCCATCAACATCATAGCGACGGTTTTTTTATGGTGAAGTTAAAGAAAGGTTGATAGAATGTCTATTCATCTCAAAAATGTTTCATCATAAAGATAGTAAAAAAGTAACTCTGTGATGAACAATGGACAATAAAAGTAAAAAGAAACAACTGCTAAAAATTCTCATTGGTGTAGCTTGGATCGATGGCATTATTCAAGTAGAAGAAAGGGAATATTTAAAACGAATGGCCGAAACCCATGACTTATCTGAAGAAGCAGAACTTAAGGATCTTTTATCAGAATTAAAACCCGTTCAACCCCATCAATGCTATCAATGGTTAGAAGAATATTTAGGGGATAATCCTACCCTTGATGACTATCGAGAATTATTAGAAACCTTAAGTGCTTTAATTTATAGTGATGGTGATGTTCAAATGCAAGAAGCACAGCTTTTGACTAAATTACAACTCCTTGATCCTGCTCAAGAATCACCACAATCTGCTTTTGATAAAATTCTAAAAACCATTCAAAAACTCTATCAAAAAGCTGTTAATCAAAAGCTTTAGTTATCCTCAAATAAGTTAAAAATACGACAGTAGAATCAACTATTTTGTTTTTTTCTAAGGAATAATTATCTAAATATTTGATTAAATAGGTAAAGGTAAAAGGGAACAGGAAATGGGGAACAGTAGATTGTAACTGGGTTTCAGATATTATTTATGTCCTAACCTTTTTTTGTACTATTATAGAATGTATCAAAGAGCTTTTTGATATCTTTATTGATTTTCTAGTCTTTAGTAAACCAAAGAAAAAAACATCAAGAAATTATAAATCAAAAGAGATAAATAAATTGATATTTTTGTGGTTACTTAACATTAAATTAGTTAACATAGGAACTATAATATGGAGAAAATCAGATTAGCAACCTTAGAAGATTTAGAAGAAATAGTCAATATTTATAATGCTAGTATTCCCAGTCGTATTGCCACAGGTGATTTACAGAAAATAACAGTAGAAAGTCGTTTAAAATGGTTTCAGGAAAGAGATCATAAACACTATCCGATCTGGGTTATAGAAAAGAATAATAAAGTAATATGTTGGATCAGTTTACAGCATTTCTATGGTCGTCCAGCTTATAAAAAGACAGCAGAAATTAGCTTATATATTGCTGAAAACTATCGAGGTCAAGGAATTGGCAAAAAACTCTTAGGCTATGTGATAGAAGAAAGTCCAAAATTAGGATTAACGAATCTAGTCGGATTTATTTTTGCTCATAATCAACCCAGTTTAAATTTATTTAAAAAATATAACTTTCAACAATGGGGATACTTGCCAAAAGTAGCTCAATTGGATAATATCGAAAGAGATTTGATTATAATGGGCTTACATTTAAACTGTTCAAAAATATAAAATATAACTCAAAATAAATTATGACTCAATCACCTGTTACAGAACCCCAAATATTAAACCCAGAAGAACTAGAAAAAGAAGAAGAATCTGATTATTTTGATTACTTTTTTGATGAACCAGGGAGTGAACCCGGAAAGTTAAATATAGAACCAGATGCTAAACCGTCCCGTATCGTTTTAATTGATTACGATGATTCCCACGCTGTTCGTAAAGTAGACGTTACCCCCAAAGCATTAACCCCCTATTTAGGAACCAATACCATTTCCTGGATGGACGTTCAAGGGTTAGGAAGCGAGAGGGTTCTTAAACAAATTGGGGAAATTTTTAAGCTACATCCCTTACTCTTAGAAGACGTTGTAAATGTTCCCCAACGACCCAAACTAGAAGATTATAACGAACAATTAGTGTTAATTGTACAGATGGTAAAGCCCAATGCTAACGAAGAGGGGTTTGAAAGCGAACAGGTTAGTTTTGTTTTGGGTAATAAATATTTACTTACCTTCCAAGAAGAAGAAATAGAAGATTGTTTTGATATTGTTAGAGAAAGAATTAGGGCCAACCAAGGAAAAGTCAGACAACAAAGGGCTGACTATTTAATGTATTTATTGTTAGACTCCATTATTGATGGTTATTTTCCTGTTTTAGAAGATTATGGCGATCGCATCGAAGATATAGAAGACGAATTAGCCATCGCACCTAATACCAATCAATTAAAAGAAATTTATATTATTCGTCGAGAATTATTAGCGTTACGTCGTGCCATTTGGCCCCTACGAAATGTGACTAATATGTTAGTCAGAGGAGAAAGTTCTTTAATTAGTTCCGAAGCACAAATCTATTTTCGAGACTGTTACGATCACGTGATTCAAATCTTAGATATCGTCGAAACCTATCGAGAATTAGCCTCTTCCTTGATGGATGCTTATCTCTCTTCTATGAGTAATAAAATGAACGAGGTGATGCAAGTTTTAACTGTGGTTTCGACTATTTTTATTCCCCTCACCTTCATTGCCGGCGTTTACGGTATGAACTTTGAATATATGCCAGAACTTCATACCCGTTGGGGTTATATTGCCTGTCTAGGGTTGATGGGAGTGATCGCCAGTGGGTTAGTGTTCTATTTTTGGCGTAGAGGTTGGTTTGAACCCTTTTCCCGTCCCAATATTCCCCTCTCCAAAAAAGATTAGATGCCTTAAAGCAGTCGACACTTCCACTCCTTATGTGTAGATTAGGGGTGAAAGTGTCAATTAACTTGTTTTTCTAGAAGTCCCACTCAAGGGACTAAACGGGAATTTCCCGTTCATGTTCAAAGATTCGTTTGATCGTTTCTCTGTACTCACCACCACACCAATATCGGTCAATCAGAAGAAGCATATCTTTAGCATACTTAAAGGTTGGAGAAGTAGTTCCTAAGACAAGAATGCTGCCAAAGATGAGGAAATCTGCCACTTCTTTTCCCACTTCTTTCCTTAAATCCCAGCAAGCTCCTGCCCAAACCCGACCACGAGCATGAGGTTCACTAGGTGCTTCAGGATACCTCAAATTATTATCGCAATTGCGAATGACTCCAGGTTTTTCAGGGCTAGGTACAACATATTCCCCTAAATCGGAATCATTGGTTAAAGAGCAAGCAAAGTAATCAGCGTAACCTTCGTGTAATGCCGAACCCTCACTACCAAATATACCAGGACGATATTCATCGATTAGGGCATGGGTGAACTCATGTGCAACCACATCCACTTCCTTAGCCAAGTCTTGTAATCCATGAGGGTTACCTGGATAACTGCCATCACCAAAGTAGATTTGTCCTGTGGAGGGACGGTAAAAGGCGTTGTCGTAATTCGTCCCAATATGTACATTAGCAGCAAGTTGCCCATTATTTGCTTTGCCATAGGGATTGTTGACTGTAAAGCCTCGGAACCCCAAATCGAGGAAGTATTGATAGACCTTCTCGACAGCGTAATAGACTTGACACTCATCAAAGTGGGTATTGCCAGGAAAGTAATTGAAGCGATAATTGTCGTCTGCTTTTGCTGGGGGGGCATCCTCATTAATGACTTTACAATGCTCGCCATCTAATTGCTTGTAAGGAGACTTGACATTACGCAGCATTACAGTTGCCAAAGGCGTTTCTTCTGGATTTTCTGGGTACACTCTTGCTCTAGGCGCAAAGTAAAATGAGTGGGACTTCATTGAGTTGTAGCTATCCAAAATATCCCCATTTTGGACATCAATAAAGTATTCCCAATCACCCATGGGGATTACAGCCGGAATCGTTAAGTGATACGCTTCAACATATTGTTGTTGCGTTGGATAAAAAACGGTTTTATGAGTAATTTCGCTTCTTAACTCTAAATCCTGCCCGAGATCCTTGCTGGCAATTTGCTTCGCTTGTTCAAGGGGTATGGGATTATCGCTACGTTTAGCAGCACTTTGCTGACGGAGACCACTTGTCACTATCCGTACTCGGTTTTTCGCATCGACACCGACCACAACTTCTGCACCCAACAGGGGTAATCCTTGATTGGTTTGTTGAAGACGAGTAAACTCTAATCCACCCCAATCAAAAGAGTCAATTTCACTAAATTCTTCGTCATTTTCTGGACTCAGACCCAAAACAGCTAAACTTCCTGCCAAGAAAACCTGGCTAACTTGACTAGGAGTACCTGGCATTGATTTAGATAGCTTGCCTTCTATGTAACTCGGTGTTCCGGTGGTCGGATTCCATTCCAGAGAAGCTCCCGATCTCTGTACCAGAAAGTCCTTACTTTCAGCTAAAAGAGCAGAAACTGGAGCAGTGGCAACATCAGAAACCAGAGCATCAATATTATTTCGATTAGCAGAACAATTCACACTAGAATGTTGCTCAAACATGATTTCTTCCTCTTCGTTTGAGAACTTTATCTTATTACTATTATAGCAATCACTCTTAGAGCCTATTTATTAACTAAATCTTAAGGCTAAAATTTTGTCTAACGGAAGCTAAAATATAACTAGAAAAGAGTTGGCGCGAGAGTTGCGGGTGGGTCAATAGAACCCATTCGAGGAAAGTCCGGACTCCCGAAAGACCAGACTTGCTGGATAACGCCCAGTGCGCGTGAGCGTGAGGATAGTGCCACAGAAAAATACCGCCTCTAATATTAGAGGTAAGGGTGCAAAGGTTAGCGGGTGCGATTCGTTGGTTAGAAACCAGACCTGATAAGAGTCTGGGGGATTAACCGCAAGGTAAATGAACCTTGACAACTTTATAACCATGATAGTGAGAAGAAGTATCCTAGAAACTTCAAGTCTATCTCCTCAGGTGTACGAGGTAAAAGCATAACCCCTACGGTAGAGAGTGGCCTTCAATCCGTAAAGCGGGGTTAAAAGGTAGTATCCAATAGCCGAAATTGGAAACCCTACTAAGCAAGAACTCATGGATAGCAAAAAGCGAAGACTATGACTGTCGTAATGATTGCACGGTGGCGAAACGGCTGAAACGCCACACCAAAAGGTAAATGAGAATAGGGAAATCGGTTTGGATACGATTTCCATACACTCCAATCTGGTTCCTATCCCGCACATAGGAATCATACACCAGATAATTCTCCGGCAGCTAAGGGTCATCCTAAAAGTTCAAACCAATGGTTATAAGGAACGAAGTAATCTTCTTGATTTTCTCTCTAACAAGAGTAGTCAACCAAGACGCAAAATCTGGAAATACCAGGAAACAAAGAAGTCAAGATTAGGTCAGAAGCAAATGCTTAGAGTAACGTCTAAGATACGCCGACAGACCTACGATTAATTGGAATGTAAAGGCACAAGTCGCAGTAAATAAGTTATGAACACGGCAAAACCGATGTATAAATGGGACGAAATCAACTGGCGAAAGCTAGAAAGAAGCGTCTTTAAGCTGCAAAAGCGCATTTACAAAGCTGCTAAACAAGGCAACACCAAAGTAGTCCGCAGACTACAAAAATTACTGATTAAATCATGGTCAGCAAAATGCCTCGCAGTCAGACGGGTAACACAACTAAACCAAGGAAAAAGAACGGCAGGAGTGGACGGAGTTAAAACTCTATCCCCAGTAGCACGTATCAAACTGGTAGGACGGTTAAAAATCGGCTCCAAAGCTCAACCTTTACGCCGAATCTGGATTCCCAAACCTGGGAAAACGGAAAAAGCGGATGCGCCGTCGGCGAGGTTTCCTCGCCAAAGAAGCGCGCACCAAGACCGTCCATTAGGAATACCCACTATTCATGACCGAGCATTACAAACCTTAGCAAAAATGGCTCTAGAACCCGAATGGGAAGCAAAATTCGAGCCAAATAGCTACGGATTCAGACCAGGACGTTCCTGCCATGATGCCATAGAAGCAATTTGGATATCCATCAATAAAATGCCAAAATACGCATTAGATGGAGACATCCAACAATGTTTTGACCGCATCAACCACAAAAAACTGCTGGATAAATTAAATACTTCCCCCACCATACGAAGACAAATTCGAGCTTGGTTAAAAGCTGGTGTATTAGATGGAAAGAACTTATTTCCTACTAACGAAGGAACCCCCCAAGGAGGAACAATATCACCTTTATTAGCCAATGTAGCCCTACATGGACTAGAAATGGCTATTAAAGAATTTGCCGAAAATCCTCCAAAAGAACTTATCAAAAAGTTCGGAGCTAAAGGCAAGAAAGATAGACGCTCATCCTTAACCTTAGTTAGATATGCAGATGATTTCGTTGTTTTACATCAAAACATCGACATTATCCATAGATGTCAAGAAATCATTCAAGATTGGTTAAATGGCATGGGACTCCAATTAAAACCCGAAAAGACCCAAATTGTCCATACTTTGAACTACCACGATGGTAAAAAACCAGGGTTTAACTTCCTAGGTTTCAATGTTAGACAATATAAGGTTAGCAAATATAAATCGGGAAAAACCCAAAAAGGTTATGTCTCCAGCATCAGACCTCAAAGGGAAAAAATCCTAGCCCACTACAAAAAATTAGCCCAAACCATAGATAGGCTAAAGGCAGCACCCCAAGAAGTAGTTATCAAAAATCTCAATCCTATTATTGATGGATGGGGACAATACTACAGAACAGGGGTAAGTCAAAAAACCTTTAATTTACTGGACTGCTTACTTTTCAAGAAGTTATGGCAATGGGGTGTCCACAGACACGCCAAAAAGAGTAAAGGATGGGTTAAGAATAAATACTGGCACACCATAGGACAAAATAAATGGACATTTTGCAAAATTTATGAAGATGGATATTACCTCTTACATAAACACAGCAGAATCAACATTACAAGACACACAAAAGTCAAAGGAAACGCCAGCCCCTACGATGGAAACTTCATCTACTGGAGTACCAGAATGGGAAGAATGCCAGGGACAGGAAAAACAAAAACGCAACTGCTCAAATATCAAAAGGGCAAATGCACACACTGCGGACTCAATTTTCTACCAGGTGACATCATGGAAGTTGACCACATCAAACCCGTCTCAAAAGGGGGAGAAAGGAGAAAAAACAACTTACAACTATTCCATAAACAATGTCACCAGGAAAAAACGAAAATAGACGGTAGCCAGCAAATGGCTAGGTTTACCAAACAGGCCAAATTCATCAACCAATTCCCCTATCAATGGGTAAATGATATGTTGATAATTCCTAGCAGTATCAATGACAAATGACCAATTAGTTGAGGAGCCGGATGAAGGGAAACTTTCATGTCCGGTTTTGAAGACGAGTAGTTTTGGCAACAAAATTGCTTAGTTTAATTAAGAGCGCACCAGCAGTATCGTGAGGTACTGGCTCGGTAAACCCCGGTTGGGAGCAAGGTCGGAGGGGCAAAGGTTGGTCTTTTTCCTGTCCCGTTTTAGGTGTACCGCAAGAGAGATTTGGTAACAAATCTCCTAGATAGATAACTCTCCACTGAACAGAATCCGGCTTACGTCCGACTCTTTTCTATTTTATCAATTGAAAATTCGAGAATCTGTTAATGTGTACTTACATCTATTCATTTTAAGTACCTTTATGACTCAATCTCCCTCTCTTCCTGTCATTAGCGTTGAGGAACTAGCAAAACGGTTAGCTCAAGACCCAACTGAGTTACAATTAATTGATGTAAGGGAACCCGAAGAAGTAGCGATCGCTTACATTGAAGGGTTTGAAGTGCTATCCTTAAGTCAATTTGAACAATGGTCTTCTGATATTGCCCAGCGTTTTGATCCTCATCAAGAAACCCTTGTTCTTTGTCATCACGGAATGCGATCGGCGCAAATGTGTCTTTGGTTACTTAACAACGGTTTTACTAATGTTAAAAATATATCGGGAGGCATTGCAGCCTATGCTGCTAAAATTGATCCTAACATTCCTCAATATTAATGACTCAAAACTGCTTTAATATTAACAACCATTTTTTCAAGTCTTAGATTGACTGCTCAGAAGATTATGAAAGTTACCAGTTTATTAAATCAACGTCATCAAGACATTTTACGGGCGACAGTTCAACATTATATCGCCACAGCTGAACCCGTTGGTTCAAAAACTTTGGTTAAAGAATATGACTTTACTGTTAGTTCAGCCACTATTCGTAACACCTTAGGAAAATTAGAAAAAGCAGGTTTTTTATATCAACCCTATACCTCAGCCGGTCGCATTCCTTCTGATTTTGGCTATCGAATTTATGTCGATAATTTAATGATACCTAATCAGAAAAGTGCCAAAAAAATAAAACAGAATTTAACTCAACAATTAAAACAAAAAACCTATAATTTTGAAACTGCTTTACAACGCGCAACCCAAATTTTAGCCAACTTAAGTGGTTATATTGCTTTAATTACTTTACCCCAAACGTCTCCTAATCAGTTACGTCATCTGCAACTCATACCCGTGTCATCAAAACAGGCAATGTTACTCATGGTAACAGATAGCTATCAAACCCAATCAATTTTAGTTGATATTCCTGCCACTTTAGTCAGAGAAAATGAAGACGATAAAGATTGGTTAGAAGAAGAATTACGCATTCTTTCCAATTTCTTAAACAGTCAATTAAAAGGGAAGTCTTTATTAGAATTAACCCATTTAGATTGGGCAAAAATTGATCAAGATTTCATTAATTATGCAGATTTTTTGAAAAGTTTGCTGAAACAATTACAAACTTATTTAAAAACATCAATTTCGACTCAAATCATGATTCATGGGGTATCAGAAGTCTTACGACAACCTGAATTTTCCCAGTTACAACAAGTTCAAATGTTACTTCATTTACTAGAAGAAGAACAAGATAAACTGTTACCTTTAATTCTAGATCTTCCTGATTCTGAATTATCAAATCCACGAGTTACCCTAAAAATTGGTACAGAAAATCCTTTAGAATCCATGCGTCCTTGTAGCTTAATTTCTGCTATTTATCATCAAGGAAATATTCCTGTAGGGAGTGTGGGATTAATTGGCCCAACTCGAATGTTATACGAGAATACAATCCCTTTAGTTGAGTCAACAGCAGACTATTTATCAGAAGCTTTGGCTTCAATTAATTGAGAATCAAATGATATAAAATTGTTACAAAAATAATCATAATACTATAAACTTGTCACGGTTTCCCTTATGCTGTTATATTAAATTACCCATAAGTTGAAATCGAGGTTAACCCTTGCAAACGTTACTCAATATTGCCAAAATTATCGATACTATCAACGAATGGATAGGAAAGTTAACTTATTGGTTAGTTCTCCTCATGATTTTTGTAGGGGTTTGGAATGTCATTGGACGATACTTAGGGCGATTGATTGGACAGAATTTAACCTCTAACGCTTTCATTGAGGTGCAATGGTATTTATTTGATCTTGTCTTTCTTTTGGGGGCTGCTTATACCCTCAAACACGATGAACACGTTAGAGTTGACCTTTTCTATAAAGATTGGACAGCAAAACGAAAAGCATTAGCTAATTTTATCGGGGTTTTTATCTTTTTAATTCCCTTTTGTTTAATGATAATTTATTATTCTTGGGGCAATATTATTAATTCTTGGAAGATTTTGGAAATGTCTCCTGATCCGGGTGGACTTCCTCGTTATCCCATTAAGTCCATGATTATTGTTAGTTATATATTATTGATTTTCCAAGGACTCGCTGAAGCCATTAAAAATTGGGCTATCTTTACAGGTCAATTAACTCCCCAGGAGGAACATCATGATCCTAACATATGATTGGTTAGGCCCTTTAATGTTTGTTACAGCATTAATTTTACTTTCTTTTGGTTATCCTGTTGCCTTCTCTTTAGGAGGAGTTTCGATTATTTTTGCCCTTATTGGCGTAATTTTAGGAGCATTTGATCCCGTTTTTTTAAGTGCTTTACCGAGTCGAATTTTTGGCATTATGGGAAATTATACCCTCCTAGCTATTCCCTATTTTATCTTTTTGGGATCGATGCTAGAAAAGACAGGTATTGCAGAAAAATTATTACTGACAATGGGTATTTTATTCGGTAGGTTGCGCGGTGGCCTGGCTTTAGCTGTAATTATTGTAGGGGCATTATTAGCAGCAACCACTGGAGTTGTAGCAGCAACGGTGGTGGCTATGGGTTTAATTTCCTTACCAATTATGTTGCGTTATGGTTATAATAAACAATTGGCATCAGGGGCGATCGTTGCATCAGGAACCTTGGGACAATTAATCCCTCCAAGTATTGTTTTAGTGGTATTAGCCGATCAGTTAGGAATTCCTGTCGGTAGTTTATTTATTGGTTCTATTATTCCAGGGTTAATGATGGCCAGTACCTTCGCCATCCATGTTATTATTGTGTCTTTAATTCGTCCAGATGTTGCTCCCGCTTTGCCTCCAGAAGAACGAAATATTAGTAAGAAAATATTAATAAAGCAGGTAACTCAAGCCATGCTTCCGCCGTTATTACTGATTTTATTAGTATTAGGAAGTATCTTTTTTGGCATTGCGACTCCCACAGAAGCCGGTGCAGTAGGTGCGCTGGGAACCATGATTTTAGCTGGGTTCAATAAACAATTAAATTGGGTAACTTTAAAACAAGTTTGTGATGCAACATTGCGTATTAGCACAATGGTAATTTTTATTCTCTTTGGCTCAACTGCTTTTAGTTTAGTGTTTCGAGGAGTCAATGGGGATCACTTTATGTTAGAAATTTTAACAACATTACCAGGAGGGAAATATGGTTTTTTAGCCGTTAGTATGTTAACAGTCTTTATTTTAGGCTTTTTTATTGACTTCTTTGAAATTGCTTTTATTGTCATTCCTATCTTTAAACCAGTCGCTGAAACATTAGGCATAGATTTAATGTGGTATGGTGTTATTTTAGCTGCTAATTTACAAACATCTTTCTTAACCCCTCCCTTTGGCTTTGCCTTATTTTATCTGAGGGGAGTGGCACCACCCGAGTTAAAAACAGAAGACATTTATCGAGGTGCTATACCTTTTATTTTGCTACAACTTTTAGTATTAATGTTAATTATTATTTTCCCCTCTCTTGTCAGTTTCTTACCTTCCTTAAGTACAGCAAGAGGCTAAAGCTACCTAGATCGAACAGAATTTAGTCGTTGTTGGGCTAGTCCAAACCAGCGATCTTCGTCTGGATTTTGTCCGTTAACATAATCACTACAATTTTGCCAATAGTTCAAGGCGATCGCTTTTTTTTCTTGAGCTTCTAATACTTGAGCAAGTAAGCAATGAGGGGACGCTTGTTGCTCATTGAGGTGAATGGCTTCTTCAAGATTAGCTTGTGCTTCAGAGTAACGTTTTTGTCCCAGTCTCGCCCAACCTAAATTTTTCAACAGAATAGCTCTTATTTGATCGTTATCTACATTCTGTTGTAATCCTTGCATTAATAAAGCAGCAGCAGCAGAATAATCTTGATCTTCAACAATATACAAATGTGCTAAATTATTAAAAGCTTGAGTTAAATTACCTAACACCGCTACCTGGTAGGCAGATCGGGCTTGATCTAACTGTTGTAGTTGTTCATAACTATTACCGAGATAATAGTAAGCCTCCATATTGTTAGGATCTAACTCAGTAGCTCGACGATAGTTTTCTAAAGCACTAGCAAATTGATAGTTGCGTTGCTCACTTAATCCTCTCTCTACATAAAAATCAGCGATATAAGGCAGAGAAGCATGAAGAAAGAGAAGACAGCAGAATACAAAAACAGCTAAACCCAATTTGACTTCGTGGTGGAAATATGGGGGAATGTGTAGGTTTTCCAAAGCTCGATCAATCACATTTTGTCCCACGGTTGTTAATGTTCCCCCGGCGGCTAAAGCAGCAACTAAGCTCTGGGTAATAATAGCAAAGGCCCCAAGCGGATCAAGTCCACCCCTTAAAAACCGAGTAATAAATTCTGTCACTAAACTGAAATTGAGAATTAGTATAACAATGGTTAAGGCTTCCCATAACCAATCAAAACGACTCCAAGGTTTAGATTCAGGGGATGGTTCGAGGAACCACCACCAAGCTTCTTGAGGAGGAGACACAATCTTACGCCAGGTGGCAATTTCTTTTAGTTCTTTTCTCTGAAGAATTAACGTTTTAAATTGTTGATCGAGTTGACTAATTTTTAACAGGATCTGTCCAGAAAGTTCTGAGGTTTCTTGAATGGCTAAACGAAGACGATCTCGGGCAATCAAAACATCTAAAATTTCTTGAGAGCAGGAATTCATTTTAGATGTTTTCAGTCGAACTAAAACAACTGCATATTCATCAATAGCTATTTTAATTAAATTTTCTCCTTCCATATCTGACTTGATTGAATGTTCAAGATAATATAATATATAGTAGTGGTAAATGACTTATAAAAACTGACTTATTATCCGTTGTTTGTTCCCTCATCCCTGTTCCCTAAAGCTCATAATATCTTTCTCAACAAGGAAATAGGATTGTTATCTATAGCCTTTTTTGGACTGGTAAGGTGTATCAGAATTTTTTACCTGTTCCCTGTTCTCATTCCTAACAACTCGAAAATTCTCTACCTTACGAGTATAAGAACTACTGTAGATGGGATCTCAGAACATCAAAGAATAGAGGTGGACAAACACAATGAAATTATTTAATCGTCTAGGCATAGGATTTACCCTGACTGTAATCACTATCCTTGGATTTTCAGAGATGAGTCGGGCTGAACATCGACTGATTGAAGCCAATGGTCCAGTCATGTTACAAAGAAAAGGATGGTCTGACTTTCGTGTAACCGGTGTGGGAACGTTAGTTAATGTTGGCGATCGCCTTAAGGTGGAAACAGGAGTCAAAGCAGTGATCCACTGTTCTGATAATACAATTTGGCGCGTACTCACCGGAAATGCTTATCCTGTTACCTATGGTTGTCCCAATGATGACCTTCTATTACGCATTGGCCAACAGTTAGATAATGCACCAGGAGGACAGAATAACGCTATTCCCTATCTTAAATGTTCTCGTCGCACCTTTGTCAGACCCGATCAAATCAAGTTTTGTTGGAACTCAGTCGCTGGTGCTAGTAGCTATACAGTACGCTTAGTTAGACAGCAAGATCAAACCGTGATCTGGGAAAAGGCACAAGTGACTCAAACACAGATTAACTATCCTGGAAACCCTGCATTAGTGGTAGGAGAAGAATATTTAGTTGTGATTGAGTCCAACAATGGTAAATCATCTCAGTTAGATGAAGGAGCTTCTTTATCAACATTTGAAATCCTTGCACCAGAGGCAATACAACAAATCAATACAGAAATTCAAGCTATCTCTCGACAGGAATTATCCTCAGAAGCTAAAACTCTAGCTGTTGCTAATGTTTATATTCGAGAAGAATTATTGTCTGAAGCCATTCAAACTCTCGAACCCTTAGCTCAGCGTAACACTGGTATCATCGCAGTTTATCAAAATCTGGGGGATATCTATCGTTATGTGGGGCTAAATTTATTAGCAGAAAGTCGTTATCAACAAGCGATCGCCATAGCCACGTCTAGCCAAGATACAGAAGCACTGGCAATGGCTCAAGCAGGTTTGGCTGAGGTTAAAGAGATGTTAGGTAAACGGGATCAAGCAGTTCAACTTCTACAACAAGCCAAAACTGAATTTGAGTCATTAGGAGACGCAGAAAGGGTTGGAGAATTAGACGCAAGACTCCAAGCATTAGGTGCATCTTAGTTGAAGAAAGGGTGTGGGGTGTAGGATTTATTCTCCCCATCTCCCAATCCCCCAGTAAGTAGGTAGACATAATTAAACATGAAACATTTGTAGGGTGGGCAATGTATATAAATCGCTTTGTATCAAGGTTTTAACCTTAATTGGTATTGCCCACATTATCCGTTTATTTGTACTCACCCACTTAGTAATAAGATTTTGTGTGTGTCCAGATACTTAGGTTGTCAATTCAAAATTTATACGTTAGCTTATGGTTAATTAAAGAATAATTAAAAGTTTTTTGTGACTAAAAATCTTTAATTCTCCTGTATACCTGTTCCCTTTTAACCTAAATTCATAAATTTAAAAATCCTTGAAATCTCTATTTTGAGGAAAGTTTGCCATAGCTAAAAAACGTCTAACTTTATTAAGATGGTTTACATTTTCCGAATGCAATCAAATCTTCTTAGGTTTTTATTAGGGACAGTATGTGTAGGGAATATTTTTAATTGTCAACCATTAACAGCCCAAACTCCTAATATTCAACC
>JAAUYI010045310.1_pt1 | contig 29999 bp, 28 predicted proteins | sample 7278041 | NCBI WGS metagenome assembly JAAUYI01 (sample SAMN14350216, study PRJNA611818) | marine sediment metagenome | isolation source: surface marine sediment (0.6m) | place: French Polynesia: Moorea | collected 2018-08
AAAGGGCGATTTTTCCGCCAAGATATATGCCGCTAAACCAATAAACTGCTGATGAGGCTGGCAGATTTTTCCGGATTTGATGAAAGCGGTTGTCCGTTTTGAGTTGGGGTCCCAATCCCCATCTCAAAACCCCGCTCAAACCTTGTTCCTTGTTCCTTGTTCCTTGTTCCTTCTTCAAAAATTACTGGCTTACTGCGTTCCCAACAATCCTTATGATAAATTGATCTCATTTCCAGATTCTGCACGAACAAAAGAATGGGTCTTATCTACAAATTTAAGCGGATTGCTGTTGCTGCTGTTTCCCTTGGGGTTTTGTGTAACATCCAACTTGTATCTGCTACTGTAATTAAACCCCTGAACACCAAAAAGGGTATGGTAGTTTCTGCACACTCCCTTGCCAGTGAAGCCGGGTTGAAAATGTTACGAAAAGGCGGTAATGCTGTAGATGCTGCTGTGGCTACCACCTTTGCAATTTCCGTGGTAGAACCATTTTCGGCAGGAATTGGTGGTGGTGGATTTTTATTGCTCCATGAAGGGAAAACTGGCAATATCAAAGCCTTGGATTTCCGGGAACGGGCACCCAGCAAAGCTACAAAGGATATGTACTTAGATGCTGGAGGTAAGGTACGTCCGGGTGCTAGTGTAAATGGTTATTTAGCTGTGGGGACACCGGGTACCGTAGCTGGGATGTATGAAGTCCATCGTCGCTATGGTAAGTTATCTTGGCAAGAAGTGGTGAAACCTGCAATTGAGCTGGCTGAGAATGGCTTTACCCTTAGTCGTCGTTTGAGTTGGCGTTCTCTGAATGTAATAAATAGTAATCGCCAACAACAAATTCTCAATAACCCAGCAGCACGGAAAATTTTTACTCGTAACGGTGAGTTTTATCAGCCAGGGGAAAGGCTGGTACAGAGGGATTTAGCAAAAACCTTTAAATCAATTGCTGGCAATCCTCGTAGTTTTTATACTGGCAATATTGCCCGTGCGATCGCTACTGATATGGCAAAGAATGGGGGTTTAATTACTTTAGCAGATTTAAAGGCTTATAAACCGATTTGGCGCACTCCCATATGCGGTGATTTTCGTCAAGCACGTATTTGTTCTATGCCCCCACCTTCTTCGGGAGGAGTACACTTGTTACAAATATTAAATATTATTGGTAATACTAATCTCAAATCTCTGGGGTGGCATCATCCTAATAGCCTACATTTAATGGCAGAAGCAATGAAAATTGCCTATGCTGATCGCTCCCAATGGTTAGGGGATCCTGATTTTGTCAAAGTACCTATACAACAGCTTACCAGTAAAGGGTACGCCCAACTACGCCGACGACAAATTAATATGTTGCGGGTAAAGCCATCTAGCCGAGTAAAGCCAGCAAATCAGCGCACTCTCCAGTGGTTTAGTAGACCCCTATCATTGAGGTTACAGTCAACAAATCCCCATCGTAAATTTTATGAGTCTCCAGAAACTAGCCATTTAACGGTGGTAGACGAACAACGCAATGCTGTCAGCCTTACTTTTACCATCAATTTGGGATTTGGAGCTGGTGTGGTAGCTACTGGTACGGGTATTGTACTCAACAACGAGATGGATGATTTTGCAATTGCACCGGGAGTACCCAATTCTTTCGGTTTAGTGGGGAATGCAGCCAATGCAGTTGCACCCCGGAAAACTCCCCTATCTAGCATGACTCCCACCATTGTCACCGAAAAAGGTCGTTTCAAGATGGCGGTGGGTGCGCCGGGAGGGAGTACTATTATTACTCAAGTACTGCAAGTAATTTTAAATGTCTTGGAATATGACATGGATGCGGGTGCAGCTGTTTCTGTACCGCGCATACACCATCAGTGGCTTCCAGATAGCTTGATGGTGGAACCCTTTAGTTTGGATGTTATGACATTGAAAGAATTGCAACGTCGGGGACACAAAATCAAGGAAAGAAGACCTTGGGGTAATATTAATGCCATTGTGGTTAAAGCTGATGGGAGTCTGGAAGGAGCTGCCGATCCCAGAGGAGAGGGGGTTCCTAGGGGGTGGTGATTTGGGAGTGAGGGAGTGAGGGAGTGAGGGAGCTTGACTTAGCTGTTGATTTTGTAGACAAGGTTAGACCGTTGTAGACAATTGTCACTCTCGTGCCAAGGCTCTGCCTTGGTACATGTGGCGGGAGGCTCTGCCTCGATTTGGAGGCTCCGCCTCCAACCCCATGTTCCTTGCCAGAGACAAGGAACAAGTCATGTCACAGATGTGGGATGAATATTTATCCTGGAGGGGGGCACAAAGTCTACAGCCTAGGCAGAGCCTCCCTAAAATGCATCCACTTGGTAAAACCTTGTAACGAGGGATCTAGAAAGCTAGATTTAACAAGCTTTTTACCTTAACGAACGTGCCATTCCCCTCAGATACCGTTACAATAAACCGCGATAGCGAATGAACAGTAAAATCGCTGCCCAAGAGCCTAAAGCTACCTTGATTGTCACCAAAATATTCAGTAACGGAATTGTACCCCCGCTAAACAATGCACCAATTTCACCGTGGGGTAACTCATAACCAATCAGTGTTATTACTGCCAAGATTATAAAAATTAGTACAGAGATTTTTTCTAGTGTTGCTGCCCGCCATCGGTGGTAAATTCTTTCCATCCATTCTGTAGAAGACGTAATTGCTACTAACCCGATGGCAGTGCCCCCGGCTACACCAGCTGCAAACCCACCACCAGGACTCAAATGACCGCGAATTGCTAATTCGACGCTGATTAAGGCAGCAATGATGGCTCCCAATTGCGCCAAAATAATCGAAGGGCGATCGCTAAACTGATAAATTGTACAAGATGGTTGTTCATTTGCTAAAAGAAACCGTACTCCCATAATTGCCAGTGTAAAGACTACAACCTCAAATATTGTGTCGTAGAGTCGATTTCTGAAAATTATGCCGGAAACAGTATTAGGTACTCCAGTATCTTGGACAATTGATTCGACGATGGAGAGTTCGGCTGAATCCATTCCGGGATTGGGAAATACGAGCATCTTGATGTATAATGCTACCCCTACTGCTATGTAGATCCACTTCATGGCTGAACCTCCACTGAATCAGAGATTAGCTTACCATTGGACTGGCTGGGGCTTGGTGATTTGATATAGGTCAAATTTGCTAAATTTGGTGGAATTTCGTAGTGCATAATGTCGTAAAGACGCTGGATGCGGGTCTGAAGTTGGTAAAGTGGCTGTTCATCTACAGGGAGGGATTGAGGAGATTCCTGGGTTATGCACTGTTCTGATGGAATATAGGTTGTATGAATTTCTTTTGCCATCAAAGCAGTTTGTAAAGCTTGCAGATTAGTATAGGTTACTACTTCCAGACGCATATGGTATTTGTTTAAGGTTTTGCGTAAAACAGAAAGCAATTGCTCCTCAGGGTTATTAGCCTTTGGCAGTTCTGCATTGGCATTAGATTGATTTTCTAGCACACCAAGGCGCATACTGAGGGATGATCGCACGGCTACTGCGTATAAAGTAATAGAGAGCATAGTGCCCACCAAAGCTTCCGTTAATGCCACATCCGCCGCCCCAAACAATGCATAAACCAGTGCTGCAACTGCTCCTAAAATACCGCGAATTACCAAAGCATGATATGGGTTAACCTGCAAAACCAACATACAGGCAGTTAAAGGAAGCAACGCCGCGATCGCTATAATATATACATCTTCATTCATTTTTACCTCCACTGCTGGAACAGTAAGCCAACACGTATCCTAGTACAGTATTCCAAATGGCCAAGGAAATCAGTGCGAAAATCAGCAGTGGCCATTCTTGGGGTATTTTCAGGAGTAACCCGACAATGATACTCATGGAACCCAAGGTATCTGCTACGGAAAGACTATGTAATTTGAATAATACTGAGCGATCGCCAATTAGAGGAAATGTCCCCCAAAACCAGAAGACAATTCCCACTCCTATACAGATATAACTAACGATATTAATAATCATATTTCATTCATTCGTTTAATAACGTGGGCAAGCAGCATTAAGGCAGCATTTCCTACACTTAAAATCAGTACACCAACCACCCCTATCATCCAGTCATCGCGCAAGACAGATACAACCAGAATCATCATGGATGTTTTGGTAGCAATGCTGGCAAAGGCTAAAATTTTTTGCCAAATATTTTCATCTTGCCAAGCTTCATAAATAGGAATTAGTAAAGCCAAAATCATGGCAATTAGTATCCAGTTCATCACCTTTCTCAGTCAAACAATTTTAGATTTGAGATTTTAAATTTGAGATTTTTAAAGGCGGATAATCATTTCAGTTATCAGTTAGCCTCCTGGGTCGGAGCTGCGCTAACAGTTAGCCTCCTTCACTCTTGTGCTGCGCTCACAGTTTCCCCATCGATAAATCCAGGAGCTTGATACCGATTACTGTTTGGTCACTTCCTCACTCCTTCACTCCTTCACTCCTTCACTCCTTCACTCCTTCCCTCCTTCACTCCTTCCCTCCTTCACTCTTCTCCTCCTCCGTCGCACCCGATGTACTTCATACCAGCCATCTTCGTGGTATTTCAAAACAATAGTTTTTGGTGTAAATGTAATCACAAAAATGTCTAAAAATATCAGTCCTGGTGTCCGTTGGGGTTTGACTCGCTCCATCACAATCTCTTCTTGGTTGTGGGGGCGAAACATAATTTCTAAGGCTTCTAAATATGCTTGGGGGATAGCTACAATAATTTCCCACAGCACCCGCAACCAATCTTTTAAAACAGCAGGTTTCGTATAGCGTCGCGGTATTAGCAATGAAACGCAAACACCAATAATGATATTAGCCAAACTCACATCAGCAGTTAGCAAAAACCAAATAGCTAATCTTAATAGCAAATCCAGATATCCAATCATACTAGCCCCTCATATAGGCACAGCCTTCTCTTAAATTACGTTTTTACACAATCAAACATGAAAAATATTTCTTCCCCACTGCCAATTCTTAACTATTTTCAAGTTAGCCCCCCACGAGAAAATCCCTCCCTCACTCCTTCACTTCCTCACTCCCTATTTTCAAGCTAGTCCCCCACGGAAAAATCCCACAACCTGCCTATGAAGATGCTTTGTGACTAACTCCTCAAGGGCGCACGCAATGCGCCCCTACTCCTGAACTCCGAACTCCGAACTCCTTCACTTCCTCACTCCCTATTTTCAAGTGACTAACTCTTCAAGGGCGCACGCAATGCGCCCCTACTCCGCGCTGATGAACTATTTTCAAGTTAGTCCCTTACGGGAAAATCCCACAACCAAGCCATGAAAAATGTTTCTGAACCACTGTCAACTGTCAACTGTCAACTAACAACTAACAACTAACAACCATTTTCAAGCTAGTCCCATCCAAAAGAGTAGGGTTAACATCAGACTCATCACCCCAATAAGATGGTCAAATTGCTCCGCTACCCGTGGTAACTTAAAGACCAATCGTTTAATAATCACCAGGTATGCCAACCAGCCCAGAGCAATTGTGACTAGGGGTTTGATTGTATTGGCAAGGGTGTACGCCTCGTAATACACTATATTAGCTGCAAATAATCCGCCGAGTAATAGGATGATTGCCGACCAAAAACCAGGTTTTGCTGGCTTCTCTTCTTCTTCATGGGGCAAAAAGATGAATTTGGCAAAGGAGATGGCTGTTCCCAAAGCTGCCAAGTTCATACCAATCACCTGCCAGGGTAGCAGATTTTTCATGGTCAACACCTTGGCTCCAAAGCCAGACAATAGGGGAAAGCCGGAAATCGAGAAGCTAGCTGTAACCAAGGCAATCCACATGGGAGTATGAATTGGCTGATGGTGTAATTCCTTGAAGTTGCGACTTGGTAAGTTACCCGCAATCAAGAAAAGAGCCGCTTTCACCAAACCATGGGTGAGGGCATAAAAGCCACCGACTTCCGGCGCAGCCAGTACAAAACCCAACTGGGAAACGGTGTGAAACGCCAGCATCCGCTTGGTGTCTTTTTCAAAGACTGCATAGCCAACTCCCAACAGCGCAGTACCAACGCCGAAAATACGGACGATGGGATCAATCTCCTCCAACATCAGGGCACAACGCACCAGTGGGAAGACACCCGCTTTGACCACAACTCCTGACAACATTGCTGATATAGGCGTTTCTGATTCCGAGTGAGTCAAAGGCAACCACAAACCTGAGACAAAGATTCCCCCCTTGGTTAAAAGTCCGAGAAAGATCAGAGCGACTGCTTCTGTGGGAGCTTTACCCAACCCCGCAAAGGCAAAGGAGTTATTAGCTTGATAAACTAGTACCGCGCCAATCAGGTAAAACAACATGGCTGTATTGCTCACAAACAGATAGCGCAAGCCAACCCAAATCGACTGATCTGTGCGGGGATAGGCAATTAACAGAAACGTAGCAATACTAATTACTTCCAGTGCCACATACAGACTGATAAAGTCCGCACAAATAAACACTGAGTTGACACTACCATGTAAAATGATTGCCTGGGTATAAAAAAAAGCCGTTTTATTGCTGTGCCAACAGTAGAAAATGACCGCCATTGTGACTAGGGCATTGGTCAAAATAAAGTAGCCACTTAAGGAATCAGCCTGCAAAGTGACACCGAAACTATCTAATAATGGCCAGCTTGGAGCTAACGGATAGAATAATCGCTCTAGACTATAGACAAGGGAAGTAAGCACCACCAAAAGTGCCAGGTAGCGATCGAGTTTGGGAAGGAGATAAATACTAAACCCCACAAAAAATGGTAGGGCAATCCAGGGGATTGTAATTGTACTCATGGTGTGTTACTCTTCTCAATCTCTTTGGTTTCCAGGGTTGGATTATCCCGTGCTAGTTTCATCACCCCAACCAACATCAGAGCTTGGATAGAAAAACCAATCACGATCGCAGTTAAGATCACCGCCTGGGGAACCGGATCTGCATAAGCAACTTGTTTAGTATTATCAGCAATGGGGGTGAACAATCCCCCCCGTGCTGCCACCAATACGTAATAAGCAATCACCCCTGTACTCATCACATCCATCGAGATGATTTTCATCATCAGATTCTGTTTGAGGATGATGCCAAAAAAACCGCACAGTACAGTTGCAAAAATGCAAGCCTCTAGTATGGATATGGACATTTGTCAAACAATTTTAGATTTTGGATTTTAGATTTTGGATTACTCCCTTCAATGGTGAGATTACTTATCTCCTCCCTCTCTCTATTCTCTGAGTTCTCTGTGCCTGGAGCGGTTTTTTAATCGGTAATCTTTGGGCGGGATAGGAGTAAACTTTAACCGTAGTAATATAAATCTGGAAAGCGACAAACTACCGCTTCCCTAGAGTAATATTACGTATTTTTTAGTCAAATTTACAACCTAATCCACGGTAGTTAGGGTTGTATCTTTGGCAGGTATGGATACTTCTGCTTCCTGCCCTGCCGGTATTAATACTTCTGCTTCTTGACCTTTCAGTGCCCACTGTAACAAAGGAGGAGCCAGGAATGTGGTGAGAATTACCATCACAATAATGGCTGCTTCCAAAGGCTTATCCAATACACCACTTGCGGAACCAATGCCCGCAAACACTAAGCCCACTTCACCACGGGGAATCATACCCACACCGATCGCTAGACGATTGATTCCGGGCTGACCAAACACACCCCAACCAGTGATGACTTTACCGATAATGGCAATGGTAATCAGGAAGGTAGCAATAATTAAACCTGCTCGATTTTCTGCGATCGCTGGATTCAATACCCCTAAATCTGCTTTCGCACCAACTGTAACAAAGAAAATTGGTACTAAAATATCGGCGATGGGCATTACCTGTAAATCCAGTTCTTTGCGTTTATCGGTTTCATCTAGCACCAAGCCGGCCGCAAAAGCACCTAAAATCGCTTCTAGGTGAATAATATTGGCTAACACCGCCATTACTAAAGCAAAGCTGAATGCAGGAATTAACAACGCGCCACGGGTTTGTAACTTGTCTGCGATCGCCACAAAGCTCTTGTTAAAAAACTTACCAAGGAAAATAGCTCCCAACAGAAAGGCACTGGCACTAATAATTAAATAGACTACATTGAGCAGATCCACTTCACCAGTTTTTGCCAAACTAGCTACAACCGCCAGAACAATAATACCTAGCACATCGTCAATCACCGCAGCACCGACAATAATCTGCCCTTCCTTTGATTTCAGGTGTCCCAGTTCTGACAAAACTTTTGATGTAATACCAATACTCGTTGCTGTAAGAGCAGCTCCAGCAAAAATCGCGGGAATAGTAGGAACATGGAAAATTGTCACTAAACCAACCGTTCCCAATATAAAAGGGGCAGCCACACCAATAACAGCTACAATGGCTGCTTGGTAGCCGACCTTACCCAGTTCCCGTAAATCCGATTCCAAACCAATTTCAAATAGCAGAACAATCACCCCTAGTTCTGCCAGCACAGAAATTACTTCGCTTTGGCTTTGGAAAACATGGGTGACAGCCTCTAGGTCTAAATTACCCAGGGATTGCAACGCCCTGACAATGATTGAGTCCGTAGCCACTGTGCTATTTTCAGGAAACATCAGCAGGTGTAGAGCTGAAACCCCAACAATAACACCCCCAATTAGTTCCCCCAAAACCGGTGGTAAATTGAGACGTTTGGAAAACTCACCACCCAACTTACTTGTAATGTAAATTACAACCAAGCTGAGTAACACACCCGTAAGTACCCATGGGCCATATTCCTCCGTTGGCGTTGCCATCAATAACTGTGGCATGGACAACGTACTAGAACCAAAATTAAGCAACATAGAGAAATCCTCTATCAGTTATCAGTTATCAGTTGTCAGTTATCAGTTATCAGTTATCAGTTATCAGTTTCCCCATCGATAAATTGAGGGGCAACAGTAAGGACAAAATTTTTCTACCTCCACAAATAGAATTGGGGGGCTTGATACCGATTACTGTTTGATCAGTAATATTAACCATTGCATAGTTAATTTCCTCCGCTAAATCCTAGTTATTGAGTGATGCGCCGAAATCAGATGATCCAAAATCCGAGATTTGCTCATTTGATGGCTCATTTGCTCCCGAGAAAATTGCAGTTACCGCATCCTTCAGTGCTTCCGCACGATTCATATAGAGGTTTTGAGGCGGAATAAAGTTGAAGACTTTTAGCTTTTCCAGACGACGCTTGGTTTGTCCAGCAGCTCCCACGAGAAAGACATGACGACCGTTCTCAACTGCTTCCTCAATTGCATTTTCTAGGGCTAAGGAGGCTGTAACACCCATATGGGGGACATCGCTAATGTCAAAAACTATGGCACCACATTCTCCAATGGCATTATGTTCGCGGGAGATAGCCTTGGCAACTCCAAAAATCATAGGACCACTCAATTGGAACAGCAAAACGCGACCATTCCCTTCATCAAGCCAGCGTTTTTCATCGGCATTCAAATGGATAGCGTCATCTGCATCGGTAATAGCTTGAACAGATTCTGAACGCAACTGGCTCATGCGATCGATTGTCAGAATGTTGGCGACAAAAACCCCCACACCCACAGCGACAATCAAGTCCACCAGAACGGTGAGTAGAATCACCCCATACATAATCAGGGCACCCTTAAGGGAAATTTTATGGGCTCGCTTTAAGAAGTCCCAATCAATAATGTCAATCCCCACTTTCAGGGCAATCCCTGCTAATACCGCCAGGGGAATAGTAGCTGCTAACTTCGCCGCCCCTAAAATCACAATTAGTAATACAAAAGCACGGGTCAAACCAGATAATGCTGTCCTGCCACCGGCTTGAATATTCACAACCGTTCCCATGGTAGCTCCAGCACCGGCAATGCCTCCGAATAAGCCAGACATTAAGTTGCCTAACCCTTGCCCAATTAACTCTTTATTGGAATTATGCTCTGTACGGGTCAAACTATCGGCAACCACTGATGTTAGTAGAGCATCAATACAGCCCAACATACCCAGTACAGCCGCATCTACAAACATGAGGCGAAGCTGGCTAACTTCAAAGGTTGGCAACTGCATCTTGGGTAAGGTAGCAGCAATTTCCCCAATTCGCCGAATCCCTACATTATTGTCTGGGAATAAATCTGGGAATAATGGGAGTAATACTAAGGACAAAACTGTACCGGCAACCAGTGCAATCAACTGGGGAGGTACAATCCGCTTGAACTTCGAGGGCATGAACCAAATGATTGCCACTGTGATTGCTGCTAACAATGTTTCTGCTGGTTGAATGTTCCTCAGCAGCTCTGGTATGGCTTGGAGTGTGCCGAGAACCCCTCCCCCGGGACTAGATTGTCCTAAGAAGGGAGCAAGTTGCAAAATTACCAGAATTATACCGATACCAGACATGAAGCCCGAAATTACGGTATAGGGCATCATTGTGATATATTTACCCAGCCGCAGTAAGCCAAAAATAATTTGAAAAATTCCGGCCATCATGACAACGGTAAATGCCATTGCCATGCCAGTTTCGATATCACTGGCTGTTGCTGTTAAATTAGCAATGACAGCTGTCATAATTACTGTCATTGGACCAGTTGGCTCGGAAATCAAGGTGGGTGTACCACCAAACAAAGCTGCAAAAAATCCAACTAAAACAGCCCCCCATAAACCGGCGGCAGCACCAGCACCAGAGGCAACACCGAAGGCTAGGGCCATCGGCAAAGCAATAACAGCTGCGGTAACACCCCCGAAAATGTCACCGCGTAAGTTGCGAAAATGAATCTTATTGGTAAGTTGCATGGGTAGAACACCTACCTAGTTGAGTTAATTAATTGATTATCAAAAGTAACAGAGCAAATGTAAAAATGCACAAATCTATAAATCTATATAGAATAACTCTGTTAATAGATGTAAAATAAAAATTTACATCCAGCTCTACTGGGATTTAGAGTGAATTTGCCTTTTTCCAGACAAATGCAATTCATAGACTTTTATCTATGTAAATTATATGTTGTATAGATGAACGTCTTTGAACCAATATTATCATGGTTCTTGAACAAACTATTAAAATTTCTTAAAAATATTTCTTATAATTAGGTATAGTTTTTACTTATAGGGATCGCATCGTAACTATGAATTTCATTATGCGATCGCTTCAGCAGGTAGTCTACAATTATAGTATGGCGTTGAGTACATCTCGTTGAGTACATCTCGTTGAGTACATCTGTATCTATAATCTTTGGCAAGATACTTAGTATCTAATGTTGTATCCAATAAATTATCCGGCAAATCTGATATAACCTCTCAAAAGTTTATCAAAGTAGTCTGCAATTTGAAACACTTGCTATTTGTATCAGACCCTTGAGAATCCGCATCACATCATATAATTCATTACCTGGATTACGCATTAAAAATCCCTTTGATAAAGCGTAACGGGGTGGGCTGGTTTTAACTAATTTAACGAAAATAAACTCGCTACCCGTCGCAATCATACCAAAACAGGGCTGCTCTGAAGTAGGACTACCTAACATATAAGCAAGAATTTGTGCCAGTCCTGATTCAATAGAAAATGAGGCTTTTTTAGACTCAATAATCATCACCCATAATTGGTCTTTAAAAACTAATGTATCAATTCTACCTTTGATGATGGCATCTTCATCTGATACAGCAATATCTACAGATTCTTCTGATTTGACATAAAAAGGATTCAGGTAAAAGTCGCCAATAAAAAGTATAGGATCGATAACTGCCATTCTGACAACATCTTCTAGTAAGGGAGGATAGTTCAGCAGATTAAAATAGCCTGCTTTGACTTTATCTAAAAGTTGTTTATCTAAGTCTGTAATTTCTGGTAAATTTTCTTGCCATTCGGAGAAAAAATGGTCATCTAAAACTAATTGAATCCCAAAATTATCAATTAAGTACCGTAAATCAATATCTTTTGCTGGTATCGTTGGTGTCATGATTTTTTGTGGTGAATAGTTAATTGGCTACAACAAAATTAATTGACCAATGCGTTTTAAGACACTTAGTAATTGTTGAAATTCTGTATCCCGTTCAATTGATAATGCATAAGAACGAGCATATTTTGGCTTTTCTTGCTGGACTAACTTAACAAATACAAACTCTCTTCCGTTGACAAGTAATCCAAAAGTTGGTTGTTCAATATTGGGAGTATCAAGCATATAAGCAAGTGCTTGGGGTAATGCAGTTAAGACATCAAATTTAGTGCTTTTAGATTCAATAACTAGTATCCAAAGACGTTTTTGAATTACTAAAACATCAATATTACCTTTGAGGATGATGCTGTCATCTACAGCAGAAATCTCAGTATATTTTTCAGTTTCAATCTCAAATGGTGGTTGATAAAAACCTGCTAAATCTAGCAATGGAGACAGCACTACCATCTTCACTGCTTCCTCTGACATTGGACGATGTTGAGTTAAATTTAAATAGTTGCTTTTAACTCGTTCTAGGGATAAATTTTCTGCATCACTCAACGATGGTAAGTCATTTGTCCATTCTGGAAAAAAATCAGCATTTGTAACCAATTGCAAACCAAATTTTTCTTTTAGTTCGTAAAGGCTGATATCCCGCGCTTGTATTGTTCGCGCCATAACTAATTGGGGAATAATCAATACATCAGTATTATATATTATCCCATTATCTGTTATGGCGATGCGACAAGAACCCCGACTTATTTGAGAAGTCGGGGTTCTAAATAGTCTTAAAAATTCTCTAATTTTTCCCCTCGAATTGCATAATCCAATAACTCCATCGGATGCATAATTTCTATTTTCTTCCCTTGCAAATGCTTGCCAATCTGCAAACTACAACCAGGATTGGGAGAAGCAATCAAATCCGCACCAGTATTTAACAAGTTCCGCACCTTTTGCTTGCCTAATTCTTCAGCAACTTCCGGTTGCAACATATTATAAACCCCCGCACTACCACAACAAATTGCTGCATCCACGGGTTCTTTTAAATTCACCCCGGGAATTTGTTTTAATAACTGACGGGGTTGGACACTAATTTTTTGTCCATGCAATAAATGACAAGCATCTTGATAAACTAACTTCAACGATTTATTAGCCAAGGGTGATAATTTGGCAGTTAAACCAACATCTACTAAAAATTCCTGTGCGTCCCTAACTTTCGCCGCAAATTCTTTCGCCTTATCCCGATATTCTGGGTCATCTGCTAAAATATGACCGTATTCTTTCAAAGTATGACCACAGCCAGCAGCGTTGATAATTACATAATCAACACCAGTCCCTGCAAAACTATCAATCATCTGTCTGGCTAAGGCTTGTGCTTGTTCCGTTTGTCCCTGATGTTCTGGAAGCGCTGCACAACAACCTTGAGATTTGGGAATTACCACCTCACAACCATTAGCTGTTAAAACCCTCACCGTAGCTTCATTTACAGGGGAGAAAAACAACCTTTGTACGCATCCTAAAATCACTCCTACCCGATAGCGTTTCTTCCCCTGTGCTGGAATTACATCAGGTAAATTACCTTGGAAGGATTGGAGGTTAATTTCCGGCAGAATTGATTCCATTGCTGCCAACCGGGGAGATATATTGTTGAGTAATCCGGTGGCGCGAAAGAATTTAGAGAAACCTAATTTTTGATAAATCAATAAGGGAAAGAGGAGAATTTTCAACCTATCGGGATAGGGGAAGAGGGAAAATATCAGTTTGCGGATAATTGTATCTCCCCAACTGCGGGGATAATTGCGAGTTACTTGATGGCGGGTAGCAGCAATTAATTTGTCATATTCCACTCCAGAGGGGCAGGTGGTGACGCAAGCCAGACAACCCAAACAGGAGTCAAAATGTTGGACTGTGGCTTGATTTAAAGCTATTTCTCCTTCGTTGATGGCATCCATTAAATAGATTCTGCCCCTGGGTGAATCCATTTCTTTCCCAATTACCCGATAACTGGGACAGGTGGAAAGACAAAATCCACAGTGAACGCAACTATCAATTAGTTTGGGATCTGGTGGATGGTTATTATCAAAACCTTGGAGATTTTTTATACTAGCTGTTTGATTAACTTTATTATCTGAAGTTTGCATGATTATTTGATGATATTTGTATTTATTGGCGTTGTATATTTGGGGAATGATTTGTCTCACGCAGAGGCGCAGAGGCGCAGAGAATAAGAGTTTTAATTTCAGATTTTGATGCAGTAGCTAAAAACTAAATTCCACTGACAAAACGCCCGGTGCTGAAAATATTTTTACTATCAAATTGTTGCTTAATACCCTGCATTAAGGATAAAGCATTGCCGGTGTAGCCCCAAATATCTATTTTCTCTTTGACATGGGTTGGTGCTGAGAGAATACTTAGGAAACCCCCTTGACTTTCACAGATGGTTCGCATATCTAATACGCCCTTTTCACTCGCAAATTGCAATATACCCAAACCACTAGCAATATGAATTATCCCCATTTCTCCTTGGGTTAAAACCTTTGTCGCCGCAGTGGGTAATACTCCTATTTTGCAGGTAATTGCAGACTCTTGAGCCATATTATGGATTGATTCTCGCAATCTTTGCCATAAGTATGCTTCGTCTGAGCCTGTATGAATTTCACTATTTAAACCTAATTTTTCCCCTAGATTCAATAATTGTTTTGATTGTTCGGTGATACTTTCAGGGATTGTTTGGAAACGCACTATTAAGCCTAATCCTTTACCCATAGCCAAACTAGATAACAACTGCTCGGAGATTAAATCAGCTTGAGTGGGAGTCAGGGCAGAACTACGGAGAATGTCGGCTGCTTGGGAGATAGCTTCTACATCGCCGGTTAAGACTATGGTTTGGGATGCTGGGGGGATAGGATAAAGACGAAATGTAACTTGAGCGATCGCTCCTAATGTACCATAGGAACCAGTAAATAGTTTCATCAAATCGTAGCCAGCAACATTTTTGACTACCCTTCCCCCGGCTTTGACTATTTCTCCGTCGCTGCGAACGAAGGTAATACCTAGTATTTGGTCCCGTACACTGCCGTAACGTTGCCGTAGGGAACCAGTGTCAGCAGTGGCAATTATACCGCCAATGGTGGCATTATCTGGGTATGTAGGGTCAAGGGCAAGAAATTGGTTATTTGCAGCTAAAATCTGTTGCAATTCTGCCAATTTCATCCCTGCTTCCACGGTAACAGTCAAATCACCCACGGCATGATCGATAATTTGATTCAGGCGTGCTGTACTAATTACCACATCCACCCCTTGAGCTAAACCACCCCAGTGGAGTTTACTCCCCCTACCACAAATTAAAATCCGCCATTGGTTGCGGTAAGCTTCTGTAACAACTGCGCCTAACTCTGCTTGAGTACGGGGGTAGACAATACAACTGGGTGTTATTCCCGGCGATACTGCATCTAAAATAGCTGTTTGCATACTGGGTGTGATATTCTCCCAGTCAACAGCATTATCTTCCCCAACTATGGATACCATACAAGATGCGTAGACACTTTGTGTCTTGTCGTTAGACATCGCTTTCATCAGTTTAATTATTGATTCCCTATATAACAATTTACTGGTTTATTTGACAGGATTAACATCTGTGGCTGATAAATTCTCATGCCACATGAATTGGTATGATATTTTGCAAGCTTAGACATTAGAGGTTAATTAACAGCAAAGCTGTGAATGACTTAGTTTTTGGCGTTGCACAATAGAGGGATGAAGTAATGAACCGCATTAGACGCGCAGCGGCTTCCCGCAGGGTAGACGCAAAGGACGCTAAGAAAGGATTTTCTGATAGAAAGATAAAAGAAAATCATCCCGCAAATATGCAACGCCTAGTTTTTTTGCCTGCTCATCAGCTAGCACAAATGATCCGCCAAGGCACTGTTTCGTCTGTGGAAGTGCTAGAAGCCTATCTGACGCAAATTGCGGCTCATAACTCTCAACTCAATGCCATTTGTACTTTAGATGCAGAACGTGCCCTTGAACTGGCTAAACAGGCAGATGCAGCCTTAGCACGAGGTGAAAACTGGGGTATTTTACACGGAGTACCCATCACCATTAAAGATGTGTTGTCAACAGAGGGATTACTTACCACCGCCGGTTATAAACCCCTGGAAAATTATGTCCCCAAGCAAGATGCAACGGTGGTGGCGCGTCTGCGGGGTGCGGGGGCGGTGATTATGGGAAAAACCAATTTGGCGGAATTGGCGGGGGATTGGCAAGGTATAAATAGTCTGTTCCCTAACGTCAATAATCCGTGGAATCTCGGTCGTACCCCTGGAGGTAGTTCTAGTGGTAGTGCAGCTGCTGTAGCAGCTGGTTTATCCCCCTTAGATTTGGGAGATGATATTGCCGGTTCAGTGCGCCAGCCTGCCCATTTTTGCGGTATCTTTAGTTTAAAACCAAGCGATCGCCGCATACCCACAACGGGACATATACCCGAAGTACCAGGAATGCCCAAGTGTATCCGTCAAATGCTGACAATTGGTCCTATGGCGCGTTCTGTGGCAGATTTACGCCTGTGTTTACAACTGATTGCTGGAGCAGAACCCCGTCAACCAGATATTCCACCAGTGCCCCTTAATACAGCCAGAGAAAAAAAATGGGAAAATCTACGGATTGCTTGGACAGATGAATTTCCCCCCTTTTCAGTAGCTTCACAAATAAAATCTGCAATGGGAGGGGTTGCAGGTGCGATCGCAAATGTGGTAAGTCAAGTGGAACGGTGGGTTCCTCAATTTGATTTTGTGGCTGCTTGGCAAGTATACTGCGCTGTGGTATCCTACAACCTAATTTATTCACAACCAATAAATATTGCAGCAGTACGGAAAACCATACCCTTTCTCTGGCGTGAAGCCACCCAAGGAGATCCCTGGCTGAGAAAACTGGTGAATTTTCCTCGTACAATTCTCTCCGTATCCTTAAGTCAAAACTTGAAAGGCTATTTTGCAGCTTTAACAGAACGAGATTTCCTCATTGCTCAAATGGATGCAGCATTAGAACCGTGGGATGCTGTATTATGTCCCGTGGCTATGACTCCTGCATTTACCCATCGTCCCATGGGAACACCCGTAGATGTGGAAGGGAAAAAAATCCCTTATACTATGGCATCGGGAGCTTACACCATTCCCTTTGCCCTCACCGGACATCCTGTGGTAGTTATCCCCATAGGGCAAACCCAAGATGGCTTACCCATAGGTATGCAAATTGTAGGTCACAGATGGGGAGAAATGGAACTATTAGCTATAGCAGAACAATTAAGTCAAGTTATTGGTGGCTTTCAACCTCCATCGGGTTATTAATCCCTTCGGTGGTGTAAGATTACCTATCTCCTAAACCTCTCTATCCTCTGTGTTCTCTCTCTTGAAAAGTTGCTCTTGCGGGAAACCCCCAAGACCGCACTTTTCGCTGCTTCCTCTGCGGTTTTGTAATCAGTAATCTTTGGGTGGGATCGGAGTAAGCCTATTGCTTCCCTAATTTACCACTCAGACAACCATTATTAGAAAAGACATCAGGAGGTTTTGCCAATGTATAAACCTGGGTTTCCTCTGCGATGGCTTGACGCACATATAGGGGTAATTGAAGTAAGCCTAGTAATGCAGCACCATCCAACATTTTGAAACCACCCTTGGTCTTTTCTTTTAACAGTAAATCAATGGTATCTGGATTTGGTCGATTGTTAATTTTCTGTTCTGAACACAGCACAAAACCCCACGGCATAGTATAACTAGGGATCTGACTACAATAAGATTGACAATGGGGAAATACTGTCTCCAAAGTCCTTACCAAACGGGTGTGATATTGCAACAATGGTGGGGATATAGGGCCAGCTTGAACAGCCAAAAATCCTTGAGGAGAAAGGATTTGATGAATTTTTTCAAAGTATTCTTTGGTAAACAGTTTTAATGCTGGTCCTGATTCCATAGGACTAGCTAAATCTGAAATTACCACATCCCAGTCATCATCTTGAATAGAGTCTAAAACTGCCAATGCATCGGCGATAACTACACGCAAACGAGGATCGTCAAACACATTTTGATGCATTTCTGGAAGATGCTCTTGACAGGCTGCTAACAGTTCCCCATCAAGCTCTACCATTAACACTTCTTCAACTGTACGCCAACGCAATACCTCCCTAGCTGTAGCACCTTCCCCACCACCAAGAATTAATACCTTGCGGGGAGAACCGTGAAAAATCATCCCTGGATGAACTAGTGGTTCATGGTACATGAACTCATCACTCGTGCATGATTGACAATCACCATCCAGCATCAAAAATTTGCCGTAGATACCGGAATCAAAAATGCACATTTCCTGATACTTGGTTTTCTTTTTGACCAATATTTCCTTGACTCCGTGGGCGTAAATATCCCAAGGAGTGAGATATTCATGTATCCATACATCCGTGCGATCGCTATTAGTTATCATAAAACATCTCCTGAGATTGGTGGTACTAAAACTCAACTTATACTCAGGATAATCTTTTCTTAACCTAATAAATCAAGATTTTCGGTGTTTTGGGCCTTTGCGTCTATAGTCTGTGGGTATACAATATGCAACTTCACAGATAATTGGTATTAGTTTAAATAGTTTCTTAAATAATATTTTTATTTTAAAAGACTTGCGCGAATATCTTTTAGAGTCATCATTAATGTTAAGGGTTTTAAAGGTGACTCTTGAAATCTATGCTTAATATAAAAATGTTTAGATTCTTCATCTTTTGCATGAACCAAAATACATTTAATACCTGCAATTTCAGCTACATTTAAGGTACGAAAAATAGCATCTCTTAATAGACCTGATCCGATACCTCGTCCTTCCCAGTCAATATCAACAGCAAGTCTGCCAATGAGCATACAAGGTATAGGATCGGGTGCATTTCTTTTAACTTTGCTAGTGGCTATTTCACGAGCTACTGAAGATGTAGCTAGACAGTAATAACCAATTACCTTATTTTCAATAGTTACTACATAGGTTCTTGCAGTATCCCCCTCATGATTTTTTAAAGCTTTCTCCCTTAGCCACTTATTCAAAGGTTCTGATGTTGATTTAAAATCTGATACATCATGCTCAGAAGTAAGCGGCTGTGGACTATTAATAGTTTTTATTTGCTCCATTATTAATCCCAAGGTGATTTAGCAGTTAAGAATTGACGCAGTTCTTCATCTGCCTTTGGTGGTGAATCCAAAATAGCAAGGAATTCTTGATACTTTTCATCATCTAAAGCAAAGAAGGTGTTATTACAGATGACATTCTGTGCTTCTTGGCAAGCTACCTCCAACATAAAGTCAGAACGACTTTTACCAAGGATTGATGCAGCAGAATCAATTAAATCCCGTTGCTTCTGTTGAACTCTAATATTGATGACCTGGTTTCGGCCAGAATTTGTATTTTTAGAACGGGTAGCCATTTATCTAATCACAGACTTAATTTCCTTTATATATGTCTATCATAGAATTTTGTATACACATCGTCAATACAAATTATTGGTCCATTACCATTCTCCGTCAATTGGGGTTACTGCTGTTGTTTTTCTCGATAAATTCATATTTTCCATCAGCAACGCCAATTTTTACTCGCTTGCCTATTTACAGTTGAGCAGCTTTTGCCACAGCCAAGGTATCAATATACTGGCGAAACTGCACAACTTTACCATCCTTAAGTCTCCAAATTGAAGCGGTGGGAGCCTGCATACTTTTACCAGTGGCATTGTAAGTACCACTATCAACCCCAAGGGTAATTACAATGTCCCCAGCATCGATAAATTCATCAACATGGGCATTAAAATTAGACCACTCGGAGCCAATTTTCGCAAATACCCCATTAATAATCGCCTCATGTCCTCTGAAAGTTCCTTCATAGGGAATCCCATCGGATTCTATCCATTCCACATCCTCAGCCAGGATTCCCAGGACAGCATCAATATCTCCTGCTGCAAATGATTTATATAAACTCTTGATGATATCAACGTTATTCATCGAATTCCTTGTGCCGTGGAAACCCCTGGCTTTAGACATGGAGGTAAGGCCTAATCGCGATTTTAATCGCCGTGACCATTATCGCCTTGGGGTTGCTGTACTTGGTGTACCTTTGTAATGTACTTTCAATGGGACAGTTACCATTTCAAGCTTTACAACCCTGTACGCATAATGGTTTTGCTCCTTTGAGCCTCCCATAAATGGGGTTAAGTTAGCTGAGTCCCAAAGGGACACGCTTCGCGAACGACAATGTTAGAGGTCGGTCACTATCGCTCGCAGCACTTCCTTAACCCCTGTAAAGATGAGCCAGTGCGGTGGACGGGTTCCCCGGCATAAAGCAACTGGCGTGTTTAACTGTTCAGTTCTAGAGCAAGGAACTAGCTACGTATTCCTTGGTAGGTCTTTAACTCTTGCCTCTAACGTAGTTCAGTTAAGAACAGAGTCTGGTCAGATTAGGGCTTTTCAAGCCCCCGCCTAAAGGCGGGGGGTTTCTGACGCAATTACCTATTTTGCGATCGGTAATCGGTAATGAGTATTTACAATTAAATAATAAGATTCACAAATACCATAAATAAAGCCCGCAAATGCGGGCTAGGGCAAGTAATGTAACAATATTTAATCCAGTTATAAATTCTCGGGTGTTTAGATCCCCGACTTCTCAGGTAATACCAATTCAAATCATGTTTGCGACACATATATTCTTCGCAAGGGCACGGCATCAATAATATTTTGGTGTATCAAATTATCATTCTGATGCCGTGCCCCTACCCATCTGTACCATTCTTTTTTCAAAATGGTATCAATTGAATGACCTAATTATTGTCGAAATTGGCTGAGGTTTCGATAGGAGTCTCTAGGGTGTTGGGTGTAACTTCTAGTTCCTGCTGTTCTACGGAAAATTCTACAACCTGGGGCTGATTAGCTGGTGTAGATTTTTCTGTAGGTTTTGTGGCTGGAGTCGATTTTTGGGGTAAGGCGGCGGTTGCTGTGGCTGGTATTGCAGGTTGCTTTTGTATATAAGCAATGTATTCAATGATTTGCCCGATTTTCCCTGTTTTCTCGGTATTTCCTTGTTCCTGATATTTTTTATGGGCGTGTTTGAGGAGTTTATTTGCCATTTGTAATTCACCTTGATTGTACAAGGTGACTCCCAAGTTATAGTAAGCAGTGGTATCATTGGGCATACGACGAATTGCTTCTCGGTAAGTAGCGATCGCAGCCTGTGTTTGTTCTTGAACTACCAATAAACTGCCCAAATTATTGTAAGCCACAGCATTGTTCGGGTTGAGTTGTATGCCTTGACGATAACTAGCGATGGCTTGTTCTATCTTTCCTTGCTGTTGAAAAGCGATCGCTAAATTGAAATAAGCTTTATCATTCTCTTTATCTAAGTTTACCGCCTCTTGGTAAGCTGCGATCGCTTCTGTGACTTTTCCTTGTTCGTACAATACAGAACCCAGATTATACTGAGCAGATGCCATTGTTGAGTCAACCACCAAGGCTTGACGATAAGCACTAATGGCGGCTTCTGGCTGTCCTTTTTTGTGCATGACTACACCTAAGTTATAGTAAGCTTGAGCCAAATTCGGATTCAGTCTAATAGCCTCACCATATTCTTGTGCAGCTAAATCCAAACGATTTTGCTGCAACATAATATTACCCAAGTAATTACGCGCTTCCCCTAGTTGAGAGTCTATTTCTAAAGCTTGACGAAAAGCATATTCTGCTGCTGGTAAATCATTGCGGTTATAACGCATTACCCCCTGTTGAAATAAACTGGCTGCTTCTAAGTTTTGAGAAATTACCTCTTCTTTTGCTAACACCTTGCTATGGGGTAATTCCATCACCGTTGATGCTGTGAGCATGACGAAGGCGGAAGAACACAAAATTACCACTTGACGCAAACCGTACAAGCACTTATTAAAAAGAGTAATTTGATACATATTTTTAGCCCCTGTTTATTAAATAAATCAATCTTAAGCTAAGAATACCCAACCTGCCAAACAAAATTTATTTGTTACAGATTTAATTTACAAATATGGTGGATAAAGAGAATATTAGGGCAATGCGATCGCTATGATTTACTATGCTAAACCCTGGATTTATCAGGTAAATAGATAAAAAACTAGAAAAAGCTAGAATTTTATCAATCAGAAATCCATCCCATAATCAAAGTAATATTAGATACTTTAGTCATGGAAGCTAAGGTGTGAGATCGTACATATGATGTGCTAGAAACAATTGATACTTAATATCCAAATTCCAGAATTACCAACAGCATCTATGATGAAGTAATAAGTAATAAAGAAAAATTTGTCCCCTTGTCTCCCCACACTCCCCACACTCCCCACCGGTGGCTCTCTGTTTTATCCTAGTGTTAGCTATAGAATCTTCAACCCAAGGTGCTAGCACTACTTAGTGGAGGTACAAGTGTGAAAAAGCTAATTAACCAGCCCCTAGACTTTGTACGGGATAGTTTAGCAGGAATGGCGATCGCTCATGACGATATCATTAAGGTTAAATTTGACCCCACTTTTGTCTATCGGGTTCAAGCTCCTACCCAGGGTAAAGTAGCAATTATTTCTGGTGGAGGTAGCGGACACGAACCCATGCACGCTGGTTTTGTAGGCATGGGAATGTTAGATGCAGCCTGTCCTGGTGAAGTTTTTACGTCCCCGACTCCAGACCAAATGCTAGCAGCAGCACGGAAGGTAGATGGAGGGGCTGGTATCCTTTATATCGTCAAAAATTACAGTGGCGATGTGATGAACTTCGAGATGGCAACGGAATTAGCCCGTGGTGAGGGGATACGGGTGGTAAATATTTTGATTGATGATGATGTTGCTGTCAAAGATAGCCTTTATACCCAAGGGAGACGGGGTGTGGGAACTACTGTCTTAGCGGAGAAAATTTGTGGTGCCGCAGCGGAGTATGGTTATCATTTGCCCCAAATAGCAGATTTATGTCGCCGGGTGAATTTACGCGGGAGAAGTATGGGGATGGCGCTCACTTCCTGCACTGTACCAAGTAAAGGTACGCCTACATTTGCCTTGGGCGAGTCAGAAATGGAGATTGGTATTGGCATTCATGGGGAGCCAGGCAGGGAACGCTTAAATTTGCAATCAGCCAATGAGATTGCAGAGATATTGGCACTATCCATAATTGAAGATACTACCTATAGTCGCACCGTGCGGGAATGGGATGAAGATAAAGGAGAATGGGTAGATGTGGAGTTGATAGATCCTCCATTACACAAAGGGGATAAGGTATTAGCCTTTGTCAATGGTATGGGTGGTACTCCCCTCAGCGAACTGTATATTATCTATCGTCGGCTAACAGAAATTTGTCATCAAAAAGGATTGACAATTGTGCGTAACCTAGTTGGTTCTTATATTACCTCTTTGGATATGCAAGGTTGTTCCATTACCCTACTGAAACTGGATGATGAAATGGTGCGACTGTGGGATGCGCCTGTAACTACTCCTGCATTGCGATGGGGCTAATGAACCCGCTTTTGTCACTCTGGCTGTTTTTGTTGGGTTGCGCTGTCGCTTAACCCAACCTACACATCTGTTCCCTGTTAAGAGTTTCCTACCCTCGCCAAAAGACTTTTTCAGCAAGCCCTACTTAAAACAAATGGCATTGCTGAATCAGAATATGAAGCGTCAAAATCACCTTTATTTTTCTTTGTAACTTTGCGCCTTTGCGCCTACCCTGCGGGAAGCCGCTCCGCGTCTAATGCGTGAGGCAAATTCATATTTTCAATCAGCAACGCCAAACAAATACGTATTCACTCATACACGTAGTGCGATGGAATACCGCGTCCTTTTTCAATCCCATGTTTTTAAACGTGGGTTCTTCTTCCTTCTTCCTTCTTCCGTCTTCCTTCGTGAATCATCTGACTTTGAGAATCTTTTTAACCTTGAGACTTGTTTGAGATGGTAATTTTCTTCTTGCTTCACCATAAATAAGTGGATCTACAGGCATCATTACTTGGGGAATTCCTTGCCAAATAGGTTCAGGACTAGTTGCACCCATATCTGTCATTAACTGATCGAGATAGCGTAATGTGAATGGGACAATACAAGCAGCACTAGTTGTGGAAACAGCAAGTTTTTTCTGAATCCAATCTAACTCAGCTTGAATTTCTGCATACATTTGCTCAAGGGATGGTAATGATAAATTGCCATTGATATATTCTAATAACCACCAAGCGCCCACTTCCGATGTCAACTGAGAGAAAAAGCTGGAATTATAGCCAACAAAACCCATTTGGGGAATTTCTGGATGAATCAGATGGCGATATAAATGAAAATTATTCTGCTGATCAATTAATAACTGGCGATACTTGGGTTCTAAAAAAGGAATATCTTGGCGGAATCCAGTGCCAAAAATTACCATATCAGCCGAGATAAATTTACCATTTGCTAGTTCCACACCTCCAGGAACAAATCGAGATATTTCGGTCTTTTGTGCCTTAATTTTTCCCGATCGCAGGTATGTAAAAAAACTTTCACTAACTATATTTGTAGTACAATCAACCCGCTCCATTGGGTGTTCGGGAAGCATTCCACACCCATCTAAATCCAATTGTCGCCGCACTATAAATTCATTGGTACGCCAAAAAGCCCAAACCAAAGGCTTACCCACGGTATGTAATAAACGTTCTCCACCTCGTAATTGACGGTAAGGTAGCCATGCTTCTGCAAACCTAGTTAATAGGATGTACTTTACATTCAATTTACCCAGAAAAAATCGAGGTATTTTCCATATAGCTCTACGGAAAACTAGGTTACATTCTTTGGCTTTGTCAGCAGCGAAAGTGGCAACGTCAGTCGCCGATTTTCCAAAACCCACCACTACTAAACGTTTACCTACAATTTGTTCGGCACTATTAAAATCTGTAGAGTGGAGTATTTTACCCCCAGAGGCGATAAATTCTTCTCTTCCAGGAATATTAGGTATTTTAGGGATACTGAATGTACCGTTACAAATGAAAACAAAATCAAATTCCCGTTCTTGTTCTCCTGTTTTTCCTTTAGTTTTCACCACCCATCCAGGATTATCTTTTTCTTTTCTAGAAACATTGGTCACTTCTGTTTGAAAATTAATCCTGGGTGTAACACCAAAATATTCAGCGTAGGATTGTAAATAATTCCGCATATCCTCTGCCGTGGGCCATTCTGGATAGGACTCAGGCATGGGAAAATCAGAGAAGCAAAATGTATCGCGGGTATTCTGGGTGGTTAATCCTGGGTAAGTGCGAGACTTTTCCCAAACACCGCCCAGTCCTTTTTGTTTTTCAAATACGGTGACATCATAACCAACTTCAATAAAGGTTTTAGCTGTGACTAAACCACTAATCCCAGCTCCAATTACGCAAATATTTTTGATATACATTTTTCAGAAAAAAATACGGAATAAAAAAGTTTTAAAAAATACTACTACCTATACTTACTTACTAAAATAAGCCATAACAGTATTTTTTCTGAGGATTAGTATCATATTTTATGATAACTTCATATTTTGATGGTGCCCAACTAGATGTATTATTGTTTACTCAATAAACTATTAAGCTGAGATTGCATATCGGCTTTTAGTAGTTGGGCTACTTGATAAGCCTGAGTGCGACTAACTGACTGAAGATGCGATCGCGGTGGGTTTACTGGTTGAATCTGGTAACGTAAATGTGCTTTCATTGTCCAAATACCCATAGAAGGGAACAGAAGAAATATGGGCATCAAAGGTGATATTGGTAAAAAAGGTAGCTGGAATATTCTCTGTAATTTCCTCAGGTTTATCGTTCTAGGATGTAGATTTTCATTACCAATACAAATAACAGGCAATATGGGGATTTGATGGCGTTGGCTTAACTGGATAAAACTGCCGTCAAAGGTTTGTAGTTGATAGCGTTTTCGCCAGCCTTTTCGGGGTCCCCGTAAACCCTCTGGTGCATAGAGGATGATTTTACGCCCTTCCATTGCGGTGGCAAAATCATTCATGTTTGCTCTCACACCACCTAAAACCTGGGACCATCCACAGGGTAGCCACCAAGTCACCCAAGGATGGTCAAATAAAGATAAACCGGCTACAGGCTGTACTATCCAACCCCGTGCTTGAGTCAATAAGTAACCCAATGTCAAAAAATCCCAAGGGAAAGACATTCCCGCATGGTTCATGACCACAATTAGGGGATCTGAGGTTGGTAAATTTTCTATTTGTTGTAACTCTGCCTGAAAATATGATTCAACAATGGGTTTGAGAACCTCTTGGTGAAAAGCTTGTTGATAATGGGGTTCAAAATCGCTATTTTCCTGACGTGGTGGTCGTAAACCAAGACGTAGCCAGCGGATGAGTAATGCCAGGTAAAAGCCTCCTGGCAGCAAAAATAACAGATATTCTAACCAATTCCAGCCATCAGGATCGCTATGATAATGTTGCCAATGACGATTAAATAAAATCAACCAGCCTGGAGGATACCACAAGCAAAACCGATCAAACCAGGTGAATTGATAGCTAGTAACCGATGTCTTTTCTGGTTGGGAAATGGGGGTACTGTTTGGGTTCTGTGCAGGCACAAAGATCGAGATTTTTGCCAAGTAATTGGATGGTTATGTCATTTTATACTTTGATTTGATAGTTTGGCATCCTGCTCCAGGCTTAAAAATTTGCAGATACAATAAGGGGAGAATAATTGGTAACACTGAGCCACTCCGCGCTATAAATAGACGCGGGTTCTAGCACTCCACCAACAGTCTGTTTCCCCAGCACAGTTAGAAGCAGATATGGAGAGTGAAGTAATCGCACCAGCAGAATTGTTGGAAGCTTTGGGATCCCTAACATGGCGTTGTTTAATTGAAACCCATACCGCAGGTTTTAGCCTACAACCTTGGGTGAGGGAATATGTAATTGAACAATTTGCACCTAGGTACGGTAAAGTAGTTTGTACAGCTTAGTGATGGATGGGAAAGGAACTGATTTTAGAGTGCGATCGCATCTTCGTAAATTTCAGCCATTGTTAATTTTAATTATTGTATTTTTAGTTTGTGGTATCGTTGTTGTATCCCACAAAGAAATATATAGACAGAAATTCACTCAATTTAATCTCAATTGAGTTGGCTGTCACACCCGTATTTTCTACATTTGAAACCATTAGTTTACGTATACAAAGAGACACAATAAGTCAGCGATTATGAAAGATAGCGATCGCTCAAAATGGGACTTTGGTAGATTCTGCCAAACTCTCAATTATTTTGAAATTGTTCCTGTGATTAGCTGGGTGCAAAAACTATTCTCTAACCCCAAGCAAAAGCAAGTCCAACCCAATGGAGGCAAACAAATGGGTGTAGTATTAGTAGCGGGTGCTACTGGTGGTGTTGGTAAGCGAGTGGTACAAAGATTACAAGCACAGGGTTATCAAGTGCGATCGCTAGTACGAGATTTGGATCAAGCTAGGAAAATATTGGGTAATGATACTGATTTGGTAGTTGCAGATATTACTAAACCATCAACTTTGACATCCCTAGTTATGGGTAATATCCAGGCGGTAATTTGTTGTACTGCGGTGCGGGTACAACCAGTATCGGGAGACACCCCAAATCGGGAAAAATATTATCAAGGGGTGAAGTTTTATCAACCAGAAATTGTCGGCGATACCCCAGAGAATGTGGAGTACAAAGGGGTGAAAAATTTGGTAGAAGCTGCGAGTAAATATCTGCCAAAATCCAACGATAAATTAATTTTTGACTTTACCAACCCGTCCGTAGAAGTTCGGGATATTTGGGGTGCTTTAGATGATGTGGTAATGGGTGGTGTGAGTGAGAGTAATATCCAATTAATATCCGATGGAGCTTTATTTGCGGGTAATGTTTCCACCGCTAATTCTGGAGGATTCGCTTCCATTAGAACTAAAAATTTCACCCCGAATTTAGATTTATCTAATTACGAAGGAATAGATTTACGGGTGAAAGGGGATGGTAAACGCTACAAATTTTTTGTGCGGGCTGAATCGAAATGGGATGGCATTGGTTATAGTTATTCCTTCGATACAGTGCCCAATATTTGGATTACCGTTCGCATCCCCTTTGCTGATTTAATCCCCGTATTGCGCGCCAAAACTGTTAAAGATTGTCCGCCAGTTGATAGTAGCAATATCTGCTCATTTCAATTGATGTTGAGTAAGTTTGAATATGACGGAGAATTAAACCCTCGTTTTTCTCCTGGTAGTTTCAATTTACAGATAGAATCTATTAAAGCTTACGGTGCTAATTTACCACAATTTGTATTGGTAAGTTCTGCTGGTGTCACCCGTCCCAACCGTCCGGGAATTAATTTAGATGAAGAACCACCAGCAGTCAGATTAAATGATCAATTAGGGGGTATTCTTACCTGGAAACTAAAGGGAGAAGATAGCTTAAGAGCTAGTTCCATTCCCTATACAATTATCCGACCTTGTGCCTTGACAGAAGAACCAGGTAGTAAAGAATTAATTGTCGAGCAAGGGGATAATATTCGAGGAAGAATTAGCCGTGAGGATGTGGCAGAATTATGTGTGGCGGCACTGCAACAGCCCAAAGCTTGTAATGTCACCTTTGAAGTGAAAGAAGGCGAGAATCGAGCAAATAATATTAATTGGCAAGGTTTATTTTCTACCCTCAAATCAGATTGAAACTAATTGTGTAGATTGGATACAGAAGAAACTACGTTTTTTAATTCTTTTGCTGCCACAGTATTTGTAGGGTGCATTATGACGCTAGTCTAATGCACCGAAATCCCTATATAAAGGATGACCAGATTTTAGAACTGGCATTGAATGGATAAGCCGAATACATTATCAGTGGCGATAATGATTTGCTTGTGCTTAATCCATTTCGTAGTGTAAAGATAGTTACAGCAGAAGAGTTTTTAAGAATCGCCCAGGTTGATTGAGTTATTCCAGCAAAATAACATGGAATTGTAAACATATTGCAATCGCAAATTAAAAATTACAAATAATACCCTAAACAGGGATGTTATATCAATTTATAATGAGGTTGTATAGAATGCTAATTCAGTATATTGAAGGTTCTGAAAATGAGGAAAGATTTCCTGATATTTTGTACGAATGGTCTGTTTAATTGAGTTGATAATATTTGAAAGCAGTATCACAACCCTTCTGCTATATGATTAAGTTCAATAAAATAGTATTCATCTTATTTTTCATCATTATAACTTGGGGTATTTTATTTACTTATCCGGCTGCATCCCAGCGAATAGAATCTCGTTTAAATAATCTTGAATTTGACATTAATCGTTTAGAATCACGGTTGAGTCAGCTAGAGTTAGAATTAAATAGAACAAGTAGGGGTAGAAGACCAACTATCCGCCGAAGATACCGCCGGAGGCGGGGTTTATCACAACGACAAGGGGACAAAATGTTCGATCGCCTAGCAACGTTAGTGATCGAATTAAAACAAGAAGTGAGAGCATTAGAAAAGCGAGTCAAAAAGCTAGAATCATCCTAATCATAAATTACAGATGTCAGCAAAAAATCAAAATTCATCAGTTACCTATACAGGTGGGTGTCACTGTGGTGCGGTACGTTTTCAGGTGGTAGTTGATGAGCATAAGGCTGTTAATTGTAACTGCTCTATATGTCACAAAAAAGGGTTTTTACATTTAATAGTGCCGCAAAATCAATTTACCCTATTACAAGGTGCAGATATGTTGACAACCTACACATTTAATACGGGTGTGGCTCAACATAAATTTTGCCGAATTTGTGGAATTCATTCATTTTATATTCCCCGCAGTCATCCTGACTGTATTGATGTGAATATCAAATGTCTTGATGGTGATGTGGTATCTAACTTTGAGATTGAAGATTTTGATGGTGCGAATTGGGAACAAAATATTGAAAAATTAATTAATTAAAATCTAGCTGGAAAATGGTTGTTAGTTGTTAGTTGTTAGTTGTTAGTTGATGGTTGACAGCTTAGGTGTGGGATTTTCCCGTGGGGGACTAGCTTGAAAATAGGGAGTTCGGAGTTCGGAGTTCGGAGTTCGGAGTTCGGAGTTCAGGAGTAGGGGCGCATTGCGTGCGCCCTTGAG
>JAAUYI010023663.1_pt1 | contig 29892 bp, 23 predicted proteins | sample 7278041 | NCBI WGS metagenome assembly JAAUYI01 (sample SAMN14350216, study PRJNA611818) | marine sediment metagenome | isolation source: surface marine sediment (0.6m) | place: French Polynesia: Moorea | collected 2018-08
ACAGATTCATTACAGTTGACTTTTGTGATTTGCTTGAGCCGAGTGCTTTGAAAGTTGCACGCTCGGTTCTGAGGGGGGAAGGGGACAGTGATGTCCCTGCCCTACCCGACTCATCTTAAAACCTGAAGATAACGCTGGAAAAATACTAGCCGAAATTGAGGAATTTCTGGCAGCCAGAGGAATGAACGTAAGTCAGAAGAAGACTAAAATAACAGCCTCGACAGATGGATTTGACTTCCTTGGATGGCATTTCTACGTCCAGAAAAACAACGGAAAATTTAGAAGCATTCCCTCAGTGGAAAACTTCAAAGCTTTTCGTTACAAAGTCAAACGAATCGTCAACAACTCTAACTATGGTGCGGAAACAAAAGTGCATAAAATAGCACCCATCATCAGAGGATGGAGATATTGTGCGACTCGTTTAGTACAGAACTAGTAAAACACTGGGTGGTACTAGCTTGGTTTACTAAAGCTTAACCCTCGTTAAGCAGCAAAGAACCATGACAACTAAATTTTCCGTGTAGGTGAGATGTCCCTGTAACAAGGTCGTCAAATATTAACAAACACACAATCATCAAGTCCTACTCATCAGGTGTTGGATGTAAAAGCATAACCCCTTCGGTAGAGAATGGACTTCAATCCGAAAAGCGGGGTTAAACGGGGTACTAACCTAAAAGTCTGGTTTAGGTAACCCCTAGCAAGAGAATCTTATGGATAAAGCACTCCGCTTGAAGTTTCTCAAACATCGTTACAGCCAAACAGCCAAGCCAGAATGACAGGCTGTAGCCAAAAGGCAACACTGCACAACTTCCTCTGGTCTAGTTTCGTCCAGAGGCAACACTAAGGCAGTCGGTGTATAGAAGCATCCTAAAAGTCTCAAAACCACGGGAAATTTGGAACTTTGTTTCCACGAAAATCTCGAAGTTCTAAATTTATGTCAACAAATCATTCAAGAGTGGTTAGCCCAATTCGACCTAGAATTAAAACCATCAAAAACCAGAATAGTACACACCCTCAAGGAGCATGAAGGACAAAAACCAGGGTTCGATTTCCTTGGGTTCAATATCCGTCAATTCCCAGTAGGAAAGTATCAATCTGGTAAAGATAATCATGGAAGAAAACTAGGTTTCAAAACACTCATCAGACCGAGCGAAGAAAGCGTCAAACGTGGCGTAAGGCGCGCGGAAGCTGTCACCAGGTGCCAAATAGTCTTAAAATCATTGCTATAATTGACTTTCAGAGCTCAATATTCTTTTTAGCGAACGCTAAAATACTCAATAAAAGAGTTCTGATTTTAAGTAGTGTCGGAACTTTTAGGGAAAACAAGCTAAATCAAGGAAATTTTTGCATCAATTTTAGGCATAATTTCAATAAGTTCCTATTCCAAAATCAAATTTAGAACTTTTATTTTTTGATTGGTAGTTATGACAGCTTCCTTAGCTTTACCCCAACGTCATTACGATAAACTAGCGCAAGTAATCAAATCCAATAAAACAGCACCCCAATCGGCTCTTATAACAAGACTAAACCCTATTATCCGAGGATGGGCTAACTACTACAAAAGCGTAGTCAGTAAGGATACTTTCTCCAAACTTGACAATATGGTTTACCTAAGAATCGTTAGATGGGCAAATAGAAGACACCCTAATAAATTTAAGCACTGGGTAGCCAGTAAATACTGGAAAACCGTGGGAAGGAATAACTGGGTTTTTGGCAATAACCAATTCACCCTTTTAGACCATACCTCCACAGCTATTCATAGGCACATCAAAGTCCGTGGGACTAAATCCCCATACGACGGAGACACTAACTATTGGGTTTCACGCATGGGTAAACACCCAGAAGTCAAACAATCAGTAGCCAAACTGCTTAAAAGGCAACAAGGAAAGTGCGCCATGTGTCATCTGACCTTTTCGGGATGGAGAGTCCATCGAAACCGACCACATTATCCCCAAGCGATTGGGTGGTAACAATAAAGTAGATAACCTCCAACTCTTACATCGTCACTGTCATGACACCAAGACCAAAACAGATTTAGCAGCTATTAAGGAAGCTCAACTCAAAGTCTGAAGGTACTCATACAGAGCCAACAAAGAGAGAAGCCGTGTAAAGGGAAACTTTTATGCACGGTTTTGAAGACGAGTCGCCTCGGTGACGAGGTGGCTTAGTTTAACACCATAGGTACTGTAAGATGGACAGTTCTAGGTTCAACCTCTTCGGTTTAGAAGATAGAACCCGCAAGGTGTTCCTAAAACAAGAAACCATCGGACGAAATCAAGCAGTAAAGATGGTCAGAACAGCCTTTCCTAAAGTCAGTTTCTCAGAAAACAAATTCATCAGTGTTAAAGGGGATAAATCACCTTTTGACGGCGATATAGTTTACTGGTCAAAAAGAAACAGTCTCTTATATGATGGGGTTCTAGCAACAACACTTAGAAAACAAAACCATTCATGCGGATGCTGTGGTTTAAAATTTCTCCCTGGAGAAAAAGTAGAATTACATCACATCGACAATAATCATAACAACTGGAAGTACAAGAATCTCTTGGCAGTCCATAGAAGTTGTCACCATTATGTCCACATGAGCAAAAGCTAACGCTAAGATTTTCGGAAGCTGGATACACGGAAACGGGTATGTCCAGATTTCACAGAGAGGGGCGAGAGGTAATACTCTCCCTCGACTCTACCTAGACCCATTACCGAACGATAACATAAATAATACGGCACATAAATGTGCCGAGTCGCAATTCATCCAACTCATGAATGAGGTTGGCTTTCTTGCTCCCGTCCTTTCTGTAAAATCGGGTGTCTTTTTTCCAGAAAGAACGCTGCCAGAGTTCAAGTTGATACATAGTTTTGTTTCTCAGCTAACTATTAGGCACAAATCTATCGCTCTAAATATTTTTGCTTCATCGTTTTAATTGTTTTCTCTTGACCAGCCATTAGCCTCATGGCTCTTACTTCGCGAGCTTGTTTTAGGTAAGTACTCTTGGTACGCTGCGGTAAATTATCCCAATTGCGGATTGCTACATCTACTAGGATTTCATAGGGAATTCCCGTTTCTGCACGAAGCTGACGTAAGGTTGATGCTGCTTCAACCGAAAGACGCATTGCCACCTTCTTGTATTCTAGTAAACCAGAATCTTGTTTACTAGAATCTTGTTTTTGTTCTAAATTTGTAGAATCTAGAATCTGGTTTCCTGGAGTAATAGAATCTACTTTACTATTTTCTACTTTACTATTTTCTTGTTTAGCAGATTCTATTTTTTGGTCTGAATTAGCCATAGGAAGGTCGATTCGGATGGGGCCAGTTGGGAGTTTCTTTTTAGACATTTGTTCTCGCTTTAAAAATGGTATTAACAACTTCTGTATAAGCAGTCGCTAGAGATTTTTCTCCAGCTTCGGCTAACGACCAACCTGCATAATTGGTCTGCTGTACGATTGTGCTTTGGCGGACTGAACTAAAGATCTGAATCTCAGAAAGCGCAGAGGATAAGGCAGTAAGAGCAGCTTTAGACATCCTGGTTTGATTTGCTCCCGACCATTGATCGCGGGTGGGTATAATCCCCATAATTGTGGGAACGATAAAATCTATATCCTCAAGTTCCTTAAGAAGAGTAACTGTATTGACCGCTCCCATTACTCCTTTATTGGTACATTCGGTAGGAATAACTAAATAATCTGCTGCCAGAAGCGCGTTATAGGTAAGAATTCCCTTAGCAGGAGGGGAATCAATCACAATAAAGTCATAAAGATTGAGAACGGGTTTTAAAGCACGTTTGAGAAAGCGTTCGCGCCCAGGTTGGGGGGCAATTATATCTCCCGCACCAGATAGGCTGTAGTCAGCAGGAGCTAGTTCTAATTTTCCTTTCCTATCTTCGTTTTTTGGGGGCTTAATAATTTCTTTGATGTTTAAGCGATCGCCTGAAGGCATTAAAGTTTCTGCTATGGTGGCATCTTCTGATAAATCAGTCCATCCCAACCATTGAGAGAGGTTGCCTTGAGGATCGAAATCTACAGCTAGAGTTTTGCCTTTTGATGAAAGCATAGTAGCGAGATTGAGACAGGTAGTGGTTTTCCCCGAACCTCCTGAAAGACAGGAAATGGTAATAACTGAAGCTGGTTTAGTAGATTCTGACATTCAAGAAAACAAGATTCTAGTAAAGTAGAAACAAGATTTTATTCTGCTAGGTTAGCACAAGATTTTCAATTATTTGCAGTCAGGAGAAAGTTATTGCCCGAACCATCTATCTACCATCGCTTGGAATCACCAACTCAAACATCTGAAGACGCGCAAAGACAAGAAAAAAGCCGAGAAAAAAGAAGAATTGAAAAACGAAATCGCTTTTTTAGGTTCTTAAAACAGCAGCCAACAATTATTTGGTCATATTTCGACGAAGACTGGGAGCTAGTTTTTATTATTTTTGTATCACACTAAATCTGCTAGCAAATCAGAAATCTCTCCTTGTAAGTCTTGCCGATTGTCATCGTAAATCATTAAAGTGTTGAGGTTGACGTGACGGGAGAGCTTCTGTACCTTTCGCACATCTCCCCCCGTTGCTTCTAAAGCTGCTGTGATACCTGAGTGTCGAATGCGATGGGGTGATAGCTTTTTAGTAATTCCAGCTTCTTTGGCTATCTTCTCTACTAGTTTGTAAATTGCCGTCCCCGTTAAGCGATGTCCGTAACTTGCGCGATCGAGGGCAATGAATAGAGGCTGCTTAATATCCTCTTCCTTCCTGGCTTGTAACCAATCTAAAACCGCCTCAATTGTTGGTTGCGATAATGTAACGGCGGTTTTTTGAGAACCCTTTCCCTTACCCAAAATTTGTAATACTCGTCTATCTCGATCTAAATCTTTAATATCAGCTAGGGATATTTCGCTACGGCGCAGGACATTGTCCCACAACAATCGGAGAATAGCGTAATCCCGCTTTCCTTTTAATTTATTTCGTTTTGGCACCTCCAACATAAGGCGATAGGATAAATGACTAATTCCAGTGGTATCGCGATAGGGAACTACTTTTTCTCCTTTAACATCTTCTAAGGTATAGTCGCACCTACCTAATTGGCGAGCAAAGTTGACCAAAGCTTTGATAGCTGCTAGTCTGCGGTTAACGGTAGCCTCTTTTAAACCACGCTCGTTCAACAGATGAGCCTTGTATCTCAGTACCAAAGCGACTCCGTTATTACGCTCTAACTGTAAAAATTGAGTGACTAATTCAGGTGTGGGTTCGTCAACACCTGCGGCAAAGCGAAAAAAGTCTCTTAAGTCCTTAGCATAAGCGTTACGAGTATTGGGCGAGCGCTTGTCAGCTAACAAAGATGCCAGTACGTCTCGATTTTGGCTTGCTAAAAGCAGAGGAGATGAAACTGTTTTAAGTTTGGCAATTGAAGTATTTTTACTCACTCTCACGTGGTTACGATAATATTTGTTTCCGTAACCTAAACCATATCATGCAGTGTATGGAGCTAGTGCTGTTGGTTTGCACATAAAGTGAAAACTGTTGTTCATAAGATGAAATTTTTGGCACATAAGTTGAAAACCCTCGTCTGTGTAATCCTCACGATGTCGTAGAAGGCAAGCGATTGGCTCTGCCACTGCGCTCCGCGCAATCGCTTGCCTCGCTCTAATGAATACACGCTCTTTCCTTACTTACCCCATCTGTATTTTCGACTGTCGGAAAATTTCATTTTATGTGTAAAAAAGGTAGTAAATTTTCACTTTATAAGCAAATATTTTTCAACTTATGTGCAAATGAGAGGGCTAGAAGTATTGAAACATCGTGAGAAAAATTTCAACTTATACGCAAACCAACAGCTGTTTTCTATGGCAACCCCCAAACTTTTTGTGCCCAAGAGATTTTTACTAACAACATCATTGACAACCAGCGTGAACCACTCACTTTAAAAATAATATTAACAATGTCAAAAAGATTAACCCTTGTTGACATTGTCAGGCTTTACATAATATTAACAATATAGCTTGCCATAGTTGTCAACAATGTTATTTATGTTCAAATGCTTAGTATTGAATATTTTATGGGATTAAACCATTAAAAATTTCCAATGTTTTCCTTGATTTCTGACTTAATTGAATTTGATTATAAAACTCAAGAAACAAAAACTTTCTACAAGACGGGTAAAAAAATAGCTACATAGTAAAAGGATTCAATGACTACAACAATATCTACAAATCGGACTACATCAGTTTCCAATGTTTATCAAGTAGAATCAGGTCGTACACATCCATTAGGAGCCACACCGGACAAAGAAGGTGTGAACTTTGCAATTTTTTCTGAGAGTGCTACTTCTGTCGAACTTTTGTTGTTTGAAAAGCATGACGATTTAGAACCCATACAAATTATTGAGTTAAACCCCAAAATTAACAAAACATTTTTCATCTGGCATGTTTACGTAAAAGGAATAAAGCATGGTAATGCCTATGCTTACCGGATAGATGGTTCTCAAGATTTACACGGAGCTGGACACCGCTTTAACAAGAATAAACTACTGCTCGATCCCTACGGTAAAAGTCATAGTAATGCCCTGTGGAATCGCATGGATGCATTAGGAGAGCAAAATAATCTTGCTACTTCTATGCGCAGTGTAGTTATCGATCTTTCAGATTATGACTGGGAAGGCGATCGCCCTCTAAATCGGCGTATGAGTGAAACCATAATCTATGAAATGCACGTTCGAGGATTTACTAAGTCGCCCTCATCAGGTAGTAAATATGAAGGCACTTATGCAGGAGTCATTGAGAAGATTCCATATTTAAAAGAGTTGGGAATAACCGCAGTCGAACTATTGCCCGTGTTCGACTTTGATGAAAAAGAAACTCTTCGAGAAGTAGACGGCAAAAAACTAAATAATTACTGGGGATATGACCCCCATAGCTTTTTTGCCCCAGAAGTCTCTTATTGTTATGCGCCAGAAGAAAGGAGTCCGATCAAAGAATTTAGAGATATGGTCAAGGCACTTCATAGGGCTGGAATTGAAGTGATTCTTGATGTAGTTTTTAATCATACTGCTGAAGGTAACCATCAAGGTCCAACTATTAATTTTAGAGGCATTGACAATAGCACTTACTATCATCTGGTACCCTTCGATAAGCAATATTACATGGACTACAGTGGGTGTGGCAATACAGTTAATTGCAATCATCCTATGGTGGATAAATTCATCGTGGAATGCCTAGAATTTTGGGTAAAAGAAATGCACGTTGATGGCTTTCGATTTGATGAAGGCTCGATTCTTGCTCGCGACCAAAACGGAAACCCAATGGCTCAACCGCCTGTAATCTGGCATATAGAAACATCTGGAATTTTGGCTGATAGCAAACTCATTGCTGAGGCTTGGGATGCTGCTGGGCTTTATCAAATTGGCTACTTTCCTGGATATCGTTGTGCTGAATGGAACGGTCTTTTTCGAGACAACATCAGAGGTTTTGTCAAAGGAGATCCAGGACTAGTTGGATCGGTAGCAATGCGTTTGGCTGGTAGTGCGGATTTATACGAAGATAGTGGACATTTACCAATTAACAGTATTAATTTCATTACTTGTCACGACGGGTTTACTCTCAATGATTTGGTTTCGTATAACTATAAGCATAACGAAGCCAATGGGGAGAATAGTCGAGATGGAATTGATGATAATTTAAGCTGGAATTGTGGTTTTGAAGGAGAAACTGACGATCCAGAAATCGAAAACCTAAGAAAACGACAAATTAAGAATTTTGCTGCTATTCTTTTACTGTCTCAGGGTGTACCGATGATTACCGCAGGTGATGAAGTCAGACGCACCCAAAAAGGTAATAACAACGGCTACTGCCAAGATAACGAAATTAGCTGGTTTGACTGGGAACTGCTAGAGAAGAACTCTGAGATCTTGAGGTTTTTCAAACTGATGATTGCTTTTCGTAAGCGTTATGGTAGTTTATGTCGTCGTGGTTTCTTTAATGGCGAAGTTAATGAGCGCGGTTTAGCCGATATCTCTTGGCATGGTACTAAGTTATTTGAGCCTGATTGGGATGACCCCAATGCTAGAGCATTTTCTTATACTCTAGGAGGCTTTGACGGGGCAGTAGATATTCACGTCATGCTCAATATGTATTGGGAGAGTCTCGAATTTGAAATCCCCCAAATTGAAAGCAGAAACTGGTACAAAGTCGTAGACACGGCTGAACCTTCCCCCACAGATATTTTAGATCCTTGTCAAGAAGTAATGATTTCGGAGAATAGCTACTTGGTTAAAGATCGCAGCGTCGTTGTTTTAATTTCCGAATAATTTTGTGCAAATAATTATCTTTTTTGAGAAAGGGTTATGAATGAGATCGACTTTTCTTTTTCAGATTTGCTCGCTGGGTATGTTACCGAGTGTGATTTTAATTTAGGTGTTCCTGGCATTTTTCAACTTAGAACGTCAGACGATAGAGAATTTGAGGTTTTAACAACTCCAAATACTTATGCTGAGATGATCCGTAATTTAGGAGATCCTTACTACGACTGTACTGGTCAAATGCAATCGATGTTTTTTCCAGGTCGGTATCTTTTCGCCTACGGTACTTTTTATCCAGAGTCAGATAAATGCAAGTTTGAAGCCAAACATATAATTTTTCTCGGCAGAACAGAAAACGAATACTTCTTTGAGAAGTCTGATTGGTGGGTTAAACAGGTACGGCAGTTAGCCGATTTTTATCTAAAATCGCAGTTTCCAGATGGCAAGATAGATTATAGTCAATATCGCACCAATCTTAGTTTGGTTGGTGCAAAAAAATTATCCACTCGTCAAGAAACCGACACCATTTCTCGCATGGTTTACGGTTTTGCCACGGCATACATGATGACAGGTGAAGACCGTTATTTAGAAGCTGCTGAAAAAGGAACTGAGTATCTGCGCGAACATATGCGTTTTCTAGATCGGGGGGAGGGGATTGCCTACTGGTATCACGGAATAGATGTAAAACCCGATGGCAGAGAACAGAAAATATTTGCCTCAGAATTTGGCGATGATTATGATGCTATCCCGGCATACGAACAGATTTACGCGTTGGCTGGTCCGACTCAAACTTATCGAGTAACTGGGGATGCTAGAATTCTCGATGACATTGAATTGACCTTTAATTTATTTAACCGTTATTTCCTAGATAAAACAGATAATGGGGGATTTTTCTCCCATGTCGATCCGATTAATCTGAGTCCTCACTGTCCTACTTTAGGAAAAAACCGAGCCAGAAAAAATTGGAATTCGGTTGGAGACCATGCACCTGCTTATTTAATTAATCTTTGGTTGGCAACTGGTTCTGACGAATACGCTGATTTGTTAGAACAGCTCTTTGACACAATTGAAAAGCGTTTTCCAGACGATGAACATAGCCCATTTGTTCAAGAGCGTTTTTATGAAGATTGGAGCCATGATAACACTTGGGGTTGGCAGCAAGACCGAGCTGTAGTCGGTCACAACCTCAAAATTGCCTGGAACTTGATGCGAATGCATCACTTCAAACCTAAAGAAAAGTATGTAGCTCTAGCAGAAAAAATTGCTAATACTATGCCATCAGTGGGTAGCGATCGCACTCGTGGAGGATGGTACGATGTAGTAGAACGTACTCTCAAAGAAGGTGAAGAAACACACCGCTTTGTCTGGCACGACCGCAAGGCTTGGTGGCAGCAGGAACAAGCAATTTTAGCTTATCTGATCCTGACTGGTTCCCTAGAAAATCCTGAATATCAACAGCTAGCTCGTGAAGCTGCCGCTTTTTATAACGCTTGGTTTTTGGATGTTGCAGACGGAGGAGTCTACTTCAATGTACTAGCTAATGGACTGCCCTATTTAGCGGGAGGAAACGAAAGAGGTAAAGGCTCTCACTCGATGAGTGGTTATCATTCTTTCGAGCTAGCTTACCTAGCCATGGTTTATACTAACCTGCTAATTACTAAACAACCAATAGATCTGTACTTCAAACCGAAGCCAGGAGGATTTTCCGATGATCTTCTCAGAGTTGCACCAGATATTCTCCCCCCAGGCAGCGTACGAATCGACGAAGTATGGATAGACGGGCAAAAGTATTCCGATTTCGATCCTGAAAACCTAACTGTTAAATTACCATCAACGGGAGAATCCTTGAAAGTTAGAGTCAGGCTTCTTCCTGCTCAAGTATCTTTTGACGCAACTGTCTTAGAAATAACTGATGGTACTGCCAAAATTTCCTTAACTGGGGTATTAGATGCTAATGCGATCGAAATTTTCCAAGAAAAGCTAGAAAAAGCAATAGCTCAACCAATCAAACGTCTTGTCTTTCTACTGCAAGATCTTCAATGCATATCCAGTACTGGTTTAAGAGTGCTTATTTACAATAAGCAGAAACTTGGTAGCGAGATTGAAATCTATGGTGTTGGCGCGTCTGAGTCAGTGAAAAACTATCTCAAGATGAGTTCATTCTGCGAGGGTGTTACTTTGGTGGATCGGTATGAAACAGTCGAGATGGTAAATTTGTGAGTTTCACCTTTAAACCTTTTTCAAGTATTTCTTCATTTTTTGTAAACCTTTACAAGGAGCTTACGGAAAAAATTGAAAAAAGTTACACAAATATCAAAAATTAGTGTTGCTCCGATTGTGGAACGATCTTGAATGAAAAAGAATTTTATTCTTTTTGGTGTTTCTGATATCTTTGGTGTCTCCCTATAAGATTCTAATTTAACCTTATTCAGCAACGCTGGGATTTTATCGATAATTCTGTTTTTTAATTATAAAAGTTTTTGAGGTGCTATTGTGGCTAAACTTGCTAAGCCTGCACTGTTTTCAATAGACGATGACCCTGAAGTTCTTCAGGCAATAAAACGGGATCTCCAACAGGCTTATGGTCGTAATTACCGAGTCTTGTCAGTGAACTCAGGGAAAAAAGCCTTAGAAGTATTACAAGAACTCAAATTACGCAATCAGCCAGTAGCATTGTTGCTGGTAGATCAGCGGATGCCACATATGACTGGAGTAGAGTTTTTGCAAAAAGCAATGGAACTTTTTCCCGAGGCTAAACGAGTTTTACTGACAGCTTATGCAGATACCGATGCCGCGATCCGAGCCATCAATATAGTCAAGACTGATTACTATCTACAAAAACCGTGGAATCCTCCTGAAGAGCATCTATATCCTGTTCTGAACGATTTACTTGATGACTGGCTCTCAAAGTTTCACCCCCCCTTTGCGGGTATTCGCGTTATTGGAAATCGATGGTCACCTAAATCGCATCGAATTAAAGACTTTTTGGGGCGCAATCAAATGCCTTATCAATGGTTAGACGTTGATACAAATGAAGAAGCATGCGATTTATTCAATCGGGTAAGCTCAAATTCTAATTCGGCACGACAGCTACCATTGGTACTCTTTCCTGACGGTTCCCAGCTTGTAGAGCCTTCAAATGTTCAAATTGCCGAGAAAATTGGATTAAAAACCCAGGCTGAATTACCCTTCTATGACACAATCGTAGTGGGTGCAGGACCTGCTGGTCTAGCAGCGGCAGTTTATGGTGCTTCTGAAGGGCTTCGCACCCTAATACTTGAACGACATGCCCCTGGCGGTCAGGCTGGATCTAGTTCTCGCATCGAAAACTACTTGGGGTTTCCCGTTGGCTTGAGTGGAGGAGACTTGGCACGCCGTGCTGTAACTCAAGCAAAAAGATTTGGCGTAGAGATTCTATCTCCCCAAGAAGTGACCAGGGTAAGAGTGGAAGAACCATATCGTATTGTCACGTTAGCGGATGGAAGCGAACTTAGCTGTCGCGCATTGATAGTTGCCATTGGTGTATCCTACCGTCAGCTAAATGTACCAGGCATCAAGCAACTATACGGGGCTGGCGTGTATTATGGGGCGGCAAAAACTGAAGCACTTGCCTGTAAAGGGGAAGAAATTTTTATCGTCGGTGGAGCGAACTCAGCAGGCCAAGCCGCCATGTTCTTTTCTCAGCACGCTGAACACGTCACAATGTTGGTGCGTGGCGATTCTCTGGCCAAAACTATGTCAAAGTATTTAATTGACCAAATTGAAGAAACCGAGAATATTAGTGTGCAGTTACGCTCTAGTGTCATTGAGGTAAAAGGAAAAACTAGTTTGGAGGCGATTACAATTGCTAACGATGATACGGGGTTTGTGAAAACTGTTCCTGCAAATTCGCTATTCATTTTTATAGGTGCAGTGCCTCGTACCGACTGGTTGGAAGGATTTGTAGAGCGTGATGAGCGAGGTTACATACTCACTGGCTCTTCTCTCAAGAGACATGGACAAAGCTGTCAGCGATGGAAACTAGGGCGCGACCCTTTTTTGCTTGAGACAAGTGTTCCTGGTGTCTTTGCTGTAGGAGATGTGCGCCACAATTCAGTAAAACGTGTTGCTTCAGCGGTAGGAGAAGGCTCAATTGCTATTCAGTTTATCCATCAATATCTCAACTTCAGCAAGGTTTAAAAAATAAATCAATGTACTAAATTTCGTTCGTGCTAGCAAAATCAGTATAAATAAAATGATGCAGCATTGCTCAACTTTGAAATCAATTTCACCAAGGCAAGAAAAGTTAATTGAACTTGGTACTTTAGCCGCTGGTCTCGCCCATGAGATGAATAACCCAGTAGCGGCATCTGCTAGGGCAGTAGATCGGTTACATGAAGTTATTATAAGGTTATCGTCTTTTGCACTCCAGCTCAATCAACAGATGACTCCGACACAATTGAAGCTTGTTTTTGAGCTGCAACAGGAATTAATAGAGCGTGTTGCGACAAATACAGAGCTTGATGCATTAATGTATAGTGATCGAGAAGAAGAAGTTACAGCTTGGTTGGAGGCGCATAATATATCTGATGGATGGAAACTTGCCCCAACTTTTGTCAAAGCAGGGTTGAATACGCAATGGCTCTCTTCTATTGAGGAGATTTTCTCTACTGATTTACTTGCTCATGTGCTGAACTGGAGCGAGACGATCCTAGAAGTTTTTGGACTTTTAGATGAAATTATGCAAAGTACAGGTCGTATTTCCAATTTGGTTCAAGCAGTTAAGGCATACTCCTATATGGAAAAGGCTACTCTAAAGGAAGTAGATGTTCACAAAGGACTTAATAGTACCATAACTCTTTTGAGTCATAAGCTAAAACAGGGGGTAGAAATAACGCGTAAATACGACCAAAACTTACCGCACTGTTTTGCCCATCAAAGTGAACTCAACCAAGTGTGGACTAATATAATCGATAATGCGATCGAGGCGATGGCTGGACAAGGAAAAATTTGGATATGTACATCGCAAGAGCATGACTGCATACTAGTCGAAATTATCGACAACGGTCCTGGTATTCCGCCAAATATTCAGCCTCATATTTTTGAGCCGTTCTTTACCACTAAGGAGGAGGGAGTCGGAACTGGATTGGGTTTAGATATTAGTCGTCGTATTATAGACAAAATGCATCACGGTAGCATCAGCTTTACCTCTGAGCCTGGAAAGACATACTTTCAGGTTCGTTTGCCTATTAATTTACCGTCTACAATTGGCGCAAAGACTCAAGTCTCTGACCCATAAAGAAGTTTCTCTAGTTTCATCAACTGCCAATTTAAAATTCGGACAGCTCTTAGCTTCTAGCCGTCATACAAGTTCTAGATTTGAAATCTAGAGCTTGTCTGACGGTGCATTCGGCATTAGTAACAAAAGGATGTTATGGCTACACCTACTACAGATTTCAATCAAATTCAAGCGATCGCATCTAACCCTGCTCAAAGTGGAAATATGACAAATCTTGTAGAGACTTTACGCCAAGTACCGCTTTTTGCCAAATTAGATCACGCTCAATTTAAATTCGTTGAATGGGGCAAGTTTATAAGGCTACAAGCAGCGGAAACACTAGTAGAAGAAGGAGCTCCTCCTAATTGTTTTTGGGTAGTATTAGAAGGAGAAATTCACTGGATGAAGAAAGCTAGTCAAAGAGAATTACCTTTGATAGTATTTGGACCGCAAACATATTTTGGTCATGAGTTAATCTTGTTAAATATTCCTTTTCGTGCAACTGGTCGTGCTTCGGTAACTAGCTGGTTGTTTGAATTAGAAATTGAAGCTTTTTGGCATATGCTGGAGATCTGTCCTTCGATTACTCGCGAACTTCTTGTTAGTACAGCAAAACGCTCCCTCCACCTAGATTCTTTTTGGCAAAATGCCCAAAAGTCAATTGAAATCGATACTCTAACAGTAGGACTAGCTGAGGAATTGAATGACCCAGTATCCTTATGCGGTCAAGTATCTCAACAATTACGAGAAACCGTTGAAGTTTTGCAGACAATAACGCTTAAGCTAAGCCAGCCGCAGATAACAAACTTACAACAGCAATTTTTAGCTAACTGGGTGCGGGATCTTAGCCATCAAACTATGGCTTCTTTTCAACTAGATGCATTAACCCGCAGCGAGCGAGAAGAAGAAGTAGCTGAATGGCTAGAGACATACGGTGTTGTTGAGAGTTGGAAACTTGCTTCTGCCATTGTAGGAAAAGGAATAGATTTAGATCTGCTAGATGGGGTTATCAAATCGTTGAACTCTGAATTGAGCGGCGAATTTATGATCTGGCTAGAAGGAACTTTAGCAGGAATTGAGCTAATCAATCAAATGGATAGAGGCATCAGCCGTATCTCTAAACTGCTTGAGTCAGTTAAAGTTAGCCCAAGTCAAACACCACTCCAAGAAATAGATCTACATGAGGGGATTGAAAGAGTGCTAACATTTTTAAGTTCTAAGATTAAGCCAGGTGTGTTAGTTACGCGAAAATATTCTGACCGCTTACCCCTCCTGCAGGCATCTAGTAGAGAACTGAATCAGGTTTGGTTCAATTTGATTGACAATGCTATTGCTGCCGTCGGCGAAAAAGGAAAAATATTGGTGCAAACCTTCTATAATAATGACCAAGTAATCGTAAAAATAGCCGATAACGGTTCGGGTATTCCCCCAGAGTTTCAGCCATATATTTTCGAGCCTTTTTTTACTACTAAAGAAGTAGGTAAAGGTACTGGCTTAGGTTTGTATATTGCCCACCGCATTGTTGTAGAACTATATCAGGGGGCGATCGACATATTTACTGAACCTGACTTTACTTGCTTTCAAGTGCGCCTACCAATTACTGTACACAATTAATTAGCAATAAATATATAAGTTTTAAAAAACTCATTAATCAAAATATAGCTAGGTGTCACTGTGATTGAAAAAGAATTTAACAAGATACGCGATGCTATACATCAAGTACCGTTGTTTTCAAAGCTAACAGATGAACAGTTGGCGTTTGTTAAGCAGGGTGAATCATTATGGCTACAATCGGGAGATATACTGACAGAAGAAGGAAAGCCAGCAGGTTCATTTTTTGTACAGCTTGAAGGAAAGTTAGAGTGGACAAAGAAGATCCGTAATCAAGATATACATGTGACCTACTCCACATCCAATGATTTCTTCGGTCATAAGTGTCTTCTGCTAGACATACCATACTCCACAACTAAACGTGCCATTTGTACTAGCCATATATTAAAGTTTTCCGAAAATATTTTCTGGCGTATGATTGCCACTTGTCCTTCCCTCACACCTGATTTGCTTTACACTATGGCACAAAGGGTTCAGAATTTAGAAGCGATTAAGCAATATCAAGCGACGCTAACTTCACTCTCTACTCTCGCCGCTGGTTTGGCTCACGAACTAAATAATCCTGCTGCTGCCGCTCAGCGAGCTGTGGTACAGTTGCGGGACGAGATTTACAATTCACAATCCCTCTCACTTAAATTTCTGAAACAACCACCATCTTCATTGCAATGGCTTGTGCTTAAAGAGATCTGGCGTGACGCTAGGGACAAGGCTATGTCATTCCAAAAAGCAACTTCTATCCTTAGCTCTTTGGACAAAAAAGCTCGCTACGAAGAACTAAAAAATTGGCTAGATATACGAGGTGTTAAGGATGCTGCCAAAAGATCATTATCTCTTATAGATGCAGGATTAGATCCAAAATGGTTAATAACTTTAGTCAAGCAGATGCCTACTGAAATAATCGGAAATCTGCTTCTTTGGTTAGAAACAATGTACTCCATAGAAAATTTATTAGATAAGTCAGAGAAGTGTACTTTGCACATTACCGAACTAGTTAAAGCTTTCAAAGAGTATTCTTATATGGATCAGGCACCGCAACAGAAAGTTGATGTGCATAAGGGACTTGAAAAAACACTAATAATTTTGGCTTACAAGCTTAGACAAAACAAAATTATGGTGACCCGCAGGTATGATAAGAGTCTACCTCGTATTTGGGTCTATGGAAGTGAGCTTAATCAAGTTTGGACGAACCTAATTGATAATGCGATCGCTGCTTTAGCAAATAACGCTGATGAGACGAGACAAATTTCGATATATACATCCCAGGAAAACTGTTATTTATTAGTAGAAATTGCTGATAATGGAACAAGTATTAGACCAAAATTTCAAACAGATATTTTTGAATCTATTCAGAACAGAAAAATTAGTGATTGGAAAGTTGATTTGGACTTACTTAAAAGCTATCGAATTGTAGTCGGTAGACACAAGGGTAAAATCAGTGTTGATTCCAAACCAGGCAACACGAGATTTCAAGTGCGCCTACCAATTGCAATTCGATAGCTAATTATTTTTTCCGACTGTGGTTAGAGATACGATTATCAGATGAAGATTTAACTTTTTGTGAGAGAATTCCCCATCCGTCTATAGAACCCATTTGGTATCTAATTGAGTGCAAGTCTTTTAAGTAAGAGTCTTAGAAAGCAAAGATTCACCTTAGTAGTAGCATGAGCATTAGTTCTCTCGAAATTCTTAACCAAACTCTTACATCTCTCCATCCAGGAGTTCGACCTTTCAATGACCCATCGAGCTTTAACTGGGACAAATCCTGATTTTCCCTGCGCTTTCTTTTGGGATTTTGATGGTTTGGGAGACAACTCAAATCGAATCTTGGTCATTATGGCTGGATAAATCTGTTTGAGAGCTGTAGTCAACTTGTCTGGATGATATCCATGGTCTAGGAGGATAGTTATCTTGGGGATATTAACAGGTTTGGATTGGAAGTAATCAAGATTGTTCTTCAACATCTCTAATAATCCAGCATCGTCAGATATATTGGCTTTGGTACAGTGAGTAAAAAAAGGAAACCCCAAAGTATCTACAGCTAAATGTCGCTTAATTCCGTTAGTCGACTTGTAGAAACAAAACCCTTTACTTTCAACACTGGCATTACAAGTGTTTTTTACTGCTTGAGAATCAATGATTATTAAAGTTGTCCATTTGTTTTTTTTGTTTTTTTTTCTCTGACTCTACCATGTAAAACCTTCATAATTTCTTCGATTACTCCTAATTCTCTCCACTGTTTGTAATGCCAAAAAACCGTGGAGTATGATGGTAAGTCTTTGGGTAAATCACCCCAATTACATCCATTTTTTAGCTGATAAAAAACACCATCTAAGATTTCTCGCTTACTCCACGTAGGGGGCTTAGTTCTTTTCTTCTTTGGTAACAGAGGTTCGATAATTTCCCACTCCTTGTCCGTTAAGCTACTTGAATAAGTCATTTTGCTCGATCTTCTTTTTTATAAAGATACCAAATGGGTTCTATCAATAAAGCTTGTGGAAACAAACACGACCGAGATGAAGCAGCAAGTCGTAATATCAGAGCAGAAGGAATCAGAATACTAAAGACGGATGGAATAGCCGTCTCTGCTAGTGGAGGAAGCATAAGACCCGACCGAGGACGAAAGACCAAGGTAAGGCAGCATCCAGCGAAGCTAGAAACCCCATCCTCCTATGAGGTGGGGTAGTTCATGATTATCGAAGACTATTGTTGGAGAATTTTAATTATTTCTAGATTTCCTTTCCTCTTAGCTAGCATTAACGGTGTATTTCCGTCTTTTCCTTTAAGATTAATGTTGGCTTCAGAATCTACAAGAATTTTTACTCCTTCAGTATTGTTTTGTAAAACGGCATCATGTAAAGCTGTGTAGCCATTATATGGCCCTTGAATATTTAAATCGATGCCCTGTTTTACTAACAACTTCATTACTTCAGGGTGACCCAAGTAAGCAGCAGCATGCAACGCAGTTGCCTTCATATTGGCATCCACAGCATCAAGTGATGCACCAGATGAAAGAAGTAACTGAACTATTTCCCCATTACCATTAGCCGAACTGATAATTAAGAGGCTATTGCCACTACTGTCTTTTTGATTAACGTCAGCACCTTTGGCAATTAGTTCTCTTGCTAACTCCAGGTCATTTTGCTTAACTGCGTTTACTAAATCTATTTTCATTTTAATATTCATGTAAGCATTCTCGATTTACTGTGATGACTAACGCCCTTCGGGCTAATAAGTAATCAATAAGATGGTACAAAAATCAAATCTTCCAGCTTAATTCAGCCAAGATTATTATTCACTCCAAATCATGTGAGTAGGTTGAATTAATTCGATTAAATTGCCTTCTGGATCTCGCACTAGGGCGATTTTAACCCCCCAATCGAGAATGTTCCAGGGTGTACTGACTATTTCAACTTCTTTTTTCTTTAGATTTTTACAAGCTTCATCTACATTTGGAACTTGAAAACAAAGAGCGATCGTATCATCTCTTTTTCCGAAAGATACCTGAGTTTGATGGCCAAAATATTCCTGGATTTTATAGTTACACATTAATGTTAATTTGGTTTCGCCTTTAGTTAATTCAGCATAGCGATCTATTTGGGAAATAAAAGTAACTTCTAATCCTAATATGTCTCGATAGAAGTCTAAGCAGTCTTCGTAGTTGTTTACAAATATTCTGGTGTAAGCAAAGTTGAATTTCATTGGCCTTAAAAGTTGCTACTGATAATTGACAGTAAGACTCAAACTTTCTTAATTTTTTGTTCTTGTGATAGTTTGAGTAGATCAAAAGTAATGGTTAGACCTGTTTTGATAATAGGAGCTAGAACAATTTAACTCAATAGATTATTGTATTTTTATTTTTGGGTTACGAACCTATAGTTTCAGACATATCTGGCGAAAGTAGTGTAATTTCCTATCAATTATGATTTCAATAAGATTCATAATTAATAAATAGCATTGATTAAAATAAAGCTTAAAGTAGGACTTCATCTTCCTTAGAGTTACGTCGGGTGTTACTCCTCATTTTTTTCGGCAAGTTCGTCATTTTTCTCTTAGAAGTTTCCCAATTCAGAATAGAAACACGTATCCTCTAAAAAGCTAAACTAATAACTCCAGTTGTTAATGTTACTTTAGCATATTAATTAAATATTAAAAGTCATTTTTTGAATAACTAAAAAATGTCAACCAACTCCAAAATATAGACCGTTGTGAATAACTTTTTTACTTATTAATCTAAGAACAAATACATTAATCAATCACCTAAAATTACTCCGAAATAATCTATAGTCTCTACGCAAACTGAATTAACATGATACCTAGAGCTCTTGGAGGGAATAAAATTGCAGTTCTTGTTGAAAGTGAATTTATTCCCGAAGAAATTGATTCTTATCGCCAGCGATTTTCGGAACTTAAGGCAACAGTACATTTTATGTCTAGGCTTTGGGGTCAAAAGAGTGTTTGCTTCTTTAGCGACACCGAGCAAGATCAAAAACCTGAGACATTAGAAGTCAAAATAGATTTTCAAGATGTAGATGTTAACGACTACGACGCTGTAATTATGGGTGCTAACTATACCAGTGTGCGCCTACGTTATTTTGAACCACCACCAGGTTGTCCAATCAGCGCCGAGCAAATTCGCAATTCACCAGCAGTACAATTCTATGCCCAAGCAATGGCGAATCCTAGGATCGTTAAGGGTGCTTTATGTCATGGACTGTGGATATTAACACCGATGCCTGAGTTACTGAAAGGAAGACAAGTTATCTGTCACGAGGTAGTTTTAGCCGATATTGTCAATGCCGGTGCTACCTATGTGCCATCTCCTTCGGGGGTTATGGTCGATGGTGACCTTGTTACTGGTCGCTCCAAAAATGAAGTAGATGCCTTTATCGATGCCATCGCCGAGCAAATTTTGCAGATTGCCTCTGGAAAAAAACGGTTTTCAACTACACGTAAAAGGTCTGTTATTCCTTTACCAGGTCTTAAAAGCGCAAGCTAATTAACTTAAATTTTTACTTTTCAACATGGAAACAAGCAGATGAAAAAAGTTCTAACGATTTTATCGGAATATGGCTATTGGGGAGAAGAATTAATTGGTCCTTTAGAAGTTTTCGATGAAGAAGGATACCATATTGACTTTGCTACTCCAACAGGAAAAAGACCAGTAGCATTACCTCCCAGTATGGATCCAACTTTTGTCGATCCACCTTTAGGGAAACCTGTTGTTTCTCAGGATATGGCAGACAAGGTGGCTATGCTAGACGATCCTGGCAATCCTAGACTCAATAATCCTATTATATTAACTAATTGGTTGCCAGATAGACCTTATTGGAGTTCTCCTAAGTTTCTGCGAGAGATGGAAGCTTACTACCAAGCTCTTGCTGAAATACAACAGGATTTGTCACAATACGATGTCTTACTAATTGTGGGTGGTAGTGGACCAATTGTCGATTTAGCTAATAATCATCGGGTTCACGATTTAATACTTAGCTTCTACAAAATGGGTAAACCAATTGCTGCTGAGTGTTATGGCGTTGCTTGTTTAGCCTTTGCTCGCGAACTTGAAGACCGTAAAAGTATTATCTGGGGTAAACACGTTACCGGTCATTGTAAAGAATATGATTACCTAGATGGAACAGGATTTGTTGGCACCGAGCTAAATATGGGTCCACCCCCTTATCCATTAGAGTATATTCTTCGCGATGCTACAGGTCCAGAGGGACAATATCATGGCAATGTAGGAAAAGAAATCTCTGTTATTGTTGATTATCCGTTTATTACAGGTCGTTCTACTCCAGACTCATATATGACAGGAAGACAAGTGGTTGAAGTTTTAGAGAACTCACTCAAACGATACGGATGGTAACAAGTTCGAGGAAAACCAGCAGGAGTAAGTCAAAAAAGATGTTACCAAAGCCGTTCATCTCAACTAATCAAGAATGGGGATAACGAAGATGACTATCGCGAAAGAAAAGTTTGAGCTAAAAGCTATAGATAGACCGGTATATAGAAATGGTCGTTTTGCCATTATCGAACAACTGCTGGCGGATAATATAAACTATATGTTTGGCAATCCTGGCACCGTAGAAGAAGGATTTCTAGATGTATTAAAAGATTATTACCCAGAATTTGAGTATATCTTTGCTTTACAAGAAACTATAGCATTAGGAGCAGCCGACGGTTATGCTCGCGGAACCAAAAAACCTACAGTTGTGCAACTTCATAGTGGAGTTGGTTTAGGGAACGGAATTGGCATGATGTATCAAGCGATGCGGGGTCATGCACCGTTGGTAGTAATTGCTGGGGAAGCGGGGATTAAATATGATGCTATGGATGCTCAGATGGCTGCTGACTTAGTGAGTATGGCAAAGCCAGTTACAAAATGGGCAACTAGAGTTATCGACCCGTCTTCTCTATTAAGGGTTCTGCGCCGAGCAATTAAGATCGCAGCTACGCCTCCTATGGGTCCGGTGTTTGTCTCTTTACCCATGGATATTCTTGACGCACCTAATGACGAAGAAGTAATGCCAACTTCTTTTCCCATAACTCGTGTAGCTCCCGAATCTGAGCTACTAACTAGGGCTGCTGCGAAGCTAGCAATAGCTTCGCAGCCAATTATTATCGTCGGGGATGGGGTAGCTTATTCCGACGCTCAGGCTGAGCTAACAAATGTGGCAGAAATGGTCGGAGCAAAGGTATGGGGTGCAGATTCGTCTGAACCGAATATCAGTGCAACCCATCCTCTTTATGGAGGATTACTGGGTCATATGTTTGGGGAAAGTAGTCTTAAAATCACATCCCAAGCCGATGTTGTTTTGATTGTTGGGACCTATGTCTTTCCAGAAGTATTTCCCTCTCTGTCTGGTGTTTTCGCCACCGATGCTAAAGTAATTCACATCGATCTAAACACCTATGAGATAGCTAAGAATTTCCCAGTAGATCTGGGATTGCTGGGAGATCCAAAAACTACCTTAGCCAAGCTGAGTATTGCCCTAAGCCTAACTTTAACCTCCGACCAAAAAGAGGTGGCAAATCAAAGAGTCAATCAATACACTCAAGCTAAGAAGCAAGAACTAGCTGCTTTGTTGTCAGCTGATAAAATTGTTCGGGACTCAGTACCTTTGCATATGTCCCGCTTTGCAGAGGAATTAGCTGCTCAGTTACCAGAAGATGCCATTATCTTTGACGAAGCTCTGACTAATGGTCCAGAAGTAGTTCGCTATCTACCCCCGAAGAAAGTAGGACAATATTTTCAAACTCGTGGTGGTTCCCTGGGTGTTGGTATTCCAGGGGCGATCGGACTCAGATTAGCCCATCCAGATAAAACTGTAGTTGGATTTACGGGGGATGGCGGTAGTATGTACACGATTCAAGCACTTTGGACTGCTGCACATCATCAAATTAATGCCAAATTTGTTGTCTGCAACAATGGAGGCTATCAAATTTTGAAGCTTAACATTTTGCAGTATTGGCGCGAGCGTGAGATTCCCGAACATAACTATCCATTTTCTTTTGATATCTGCGATCCAGACATTCGTTTTGCTGAGTTAGCTAAGTCTTTAGGAGTTGAAGCGGTTCGGGTTGAGAAACCAAACCAGATTGCCCCAGCTATTGAGAAAGCATTAAGCCATAACGGTCCTTTTTTAATTGATTTGGTGCTTACTAATGAGATTCAGGATTCAAAAATTGGAGTCAAATGCGGTCAGTAACGGATTGTAATTTAATTTTTCTTACTTACCAGAAAAAATGTCATTTATTTAACAGAGAAAATAATTCTAATCATGATACATCAACTAATATTTGCGGCTCCCAAACCTGGCATGAGCGAAAAAGAATTTCAACGTTATTGGCGAGAAAAACATGCGCCCATTGCCAGTAAAATTCCTCAAATAAAACGCTACTCAATTGCTTCTAGAATTCCTTTAAATGGAGAAAAGCCAGTTTTTAGTGGCGTAGCCGAAATCTGGCTAGAGAATGAAAAAGAAGAGTTAGAGTCTCTTCAATCTAAAGAATTTTTACAAGGAGCTAGAATTGATGAACCCAACTGGGCCGCCTTCTGGCAAACGTTAGCACTAGATACAACTGCTCATGTTTTGATGGAAGGAGAACCACTTAAAAAGCAATCAGGTTTAGTTAAAGTATTCACTTTACTAAAACGTAAGCCTGGTGTTTCTTTATCTGACTTTCGCCAATATTGGTTGGAAACACACGGTCCGCTTGTTTTAAGCCTTCCTGGAGTAAGACGTTACTTACAGTGCCATGTAAATGATGGACTTTATGCGCTCGGAGAATCTCGCTTTGATGGTGTCGAACAAGTTTGGTTTGATGACACCATATCGATAGAAAAAATGATGAATTCGGCACAATACAAAGAAAAAGTTTTGCCAGATCTAGCAAACTTTGTTGAGTTAAAGTACGTCTTCAGCTTTGTTGCCGATGAATACTGGGTTATAGGACCAGAAAGCCGCTAATAAACAAAGCAATATTCGGTTAGATAACTGATTGTTTGTTTTTTAGTAGTAGCTAACCAGAAATAGGTTCTTGTAATTGTTAGTAATAAGGAGTAAATACATATGTTTGTTACAAAAACAGACACCGAAAAAACAACACAAGTTGTCAAGCAATTTTTTGAAGGTATAGGAAATGCTGACTTGAAGACCATTATGAATTGCCTTTCAAAAGATATTGAGCTAGAACTTCCCCAATACGAACACAATAGAATTATTCCTTATTTAGGAAAAAGCATCGGTCACGAACAAGTGATTGAAGCTTTTAAGATTAGAGCTGAAACAACTGAAGTTTTAGACTACGCAACTCGTGGTTTTGTTGTTCAAGGAAATCAAGCTTGTGTTACAGTCTACACAAAAGCTATTCATAAGGATAGTAGAATAGGTTTTGAAATTGAAGATATACATCACCTGACACTTAATGAAGAAGGAAAAATCGTTAAATGGAAGGTTTATTTTGATTCCTATCTACAAGTTGCGGCATTTAAGTCTAATCTAGATAAACAGTTGATTGGAGCAGTTCAAAATAACAATCTGGATAAAGTTAAATATCTTCTTGAAGTAGGTGCAAATTCTAATACCAGAAGCGTTGATAGCGGCTTAACTGTTCTTATGATAGCAGCTGGGGAAGCCAACGTTGAAATAGTGAAAATTCTTCTAGACGCAGGTGCAGATGTATTAACAGGCGACTACCGCGCAGGTGCAACAGCATTACATAAAGCCTGCCAAGGGGGAAGCGTTGAAGTTGTTCGGCAATTGGTAGAAGCGGGGGCATTTATTGACTCAGTGGCACCTACCACTGGTCATACGCCTTTAATGGATGCACTATGGTTTAAATTTCCAGATATTGCAAATTATTTATTGGCACAAGGTGCAGGCTTAAATCTTAGTACGCACTATGGCTTTTCATTGAAAGAACATTTTGAATATGAGCTGAACGTAAACACTATTGGTAAAGATAAATTGCTTCGAGCCGAAAAAATGCTTAAGGAACGTCAGAAATCAGATGAAGAGAGGGTTCAAAGTCAAAAGCTAATGGCGGCAATAACCAATAATGATATTGAAACAGCAAAACAATTGATTAGATTAGGCGTTAATATTGATGAAAGATATCCAATTCTGAACGGCTTTAACGACGATCACACTCCCTTATTAGTGGCTTCGCGGGATGGACATAGGGAAATTGTCTCAGAACTTTTAAAGGCTGGTGCAGATGTAAATGCAGTAGAACCAACTTTCGGAGCAGTTCCTTTACATAAAGCTGTTTATAATGGTCATGCTGACATTACGAAGATGCTGGTTGAGCAACCTGATATCGATATTAATTTTCAAGGCGCGACAAACGGTTATACTCCTCTTCATGATGCAATTTGGCATGGATATAAGGACTGCGCTCAAATTTTGATCGAAGCTGGAGCTCAGCTTGACTTGAAAGGGCATGATGGAAAAACTCCATTAGATATTGCCGTAGAAACCTTTGGTTTAGATCACCCCCTTGCCAAACTAATTCAATCAAAACTGTAGGCTTATTAAAGCTACAGTTTTGATTAAACGGACACAAAAAGAAAAGCAGATTATTATATTTTAAAAAGGAGATACAGACATCATGTTGTTTTATGTTCAAATGCGTTGGAACATCGAAGGTAGATTATCAGAAGAAGAGTTGTGGGATTTAGAAACAAAAGAAGCAGAGCAAGCCAAAAAAACTATTGATGACGGTATGGTTGTAGGTATATTCAAAGTTGCTGCACAGCGACGTGTAATCGGCATCGTAGATGTGGAATCAATTGAGGAATTAGATCGAACCGCAATGGGGCGCTTGCCTATGAGGGAGTACCTGGAGTTTGAGCAAGTTTGGCCATTGCGAGATTATGAAGGATTCGCTGAAGACGTAAAAATTCATTACAAAGTTTAACAAGTTATATTACCAATTTCACTAAATCCGTATTTACTTTGGAGATGAAGCCTCTCCCCTGCATCTTCTAATTATACAGTTATTAGTTTTTGCGCTTTTAATTGATCGTGATCAAGCAGCGTCATTAGATAGCAGTTCCAACTATAGCTTCTGCTGTGCGATGAATCAATAACATAGCTGTCTTAGTCAAAGCAATCGGTTTTGAAGCTTTGAACCAAGTTATATTTATCCATTAATTGGCAAAGCATTAATATGATACACATAATACAAAAGCTTCGCTTGGGAAGGCTATTTGTGAATTTGACTGATGAACAATTGCACTGGATAGCTGCACAGGGTAAGCAGGTTTTCGTGAAGCAGGGTGATATATTTATCAAGCAGGGAGAATCGGCTGAGGGATTTTATTTTCTTCTGGCAGGCGAACTTGAATTTACGACAAATGACTTTGGTAACCAAAATGTACATGTCATAAATTTAAAGCCAGGGTCATTCTTTGGCCCAGAATTGTTTTTATTAAACATTCCAACATTTTTAGGCACTGGACATGCTATTCGCAATAGTCATCTGTTTCACTTAGAAGAGAATGTCTTCTGGGACGTATTAGCTGAATGTCCTTCGATCATTCGTGAGGTGCTGCGTGCTGCGGCAAGGCTGTGGCAAAACTATGAGGAAGTTCTTCTACATCACGGTAAGTTGAACGCAATAGATACTCTATCAGCTGGTCTTGCCCACGAGTTAAATAATCCTGCTGCATCAATTATTAGAAGTGCAGCAGACTTAGAAAAAACTCTTTTGACCCTACCATCTTTTTTACTAAAACTGTATCAGCTGCCATTAACTCAAAACCAGCTGGCTTTTATAGTCGATCTGCCATGTAACTTAATAGCGCAGCAGAAAATGAGCGCACGTCTCGATCCATTATTACAGAGTGATCGAGAACATGAGGTTCTGTATTGGTTAGAAAAGCATGGTATTTTAAATGGATGGCAATTAGCTCCTACTTTAGTAAAAGCAGGAATAAACACTCAATGGCTTGATACAGTTACGAAAGAAATCTTTCCCAGTCCCCCTGGCGAAATACTTACTTGGTTGGAAGCAATGTTAACTGGATTTGATCTATCGTCTGAGATCAAACAAGGATCTGCACGTATTTCTGAATTAGTTAGTAATGTTAAGAAATATTCACATGTAGGTCTAGCTCCGCTCCAGGAAATTAATGTTCATGAGGAATTGGAAAACACGCTAAAAATATTACAATACAAGCTTAAGCAAAAGCCTGGGGTAATTATAAATCGTGAATATGACAAAAATCTGCCGCGTATCTACGCTTATGGCAGCGAACTTAACCAAGTGTGGACAAACTTAATTGACAATGCAATAGATGCGATAGATGAGAAAGGAAATCTATGGGTGCGTACGATCAAGGAAAATAATCGCATTGTGGTAGAAATAGCTGACGATGGGTTGGGTATTCCGCCAAAAATCCAAGCTCGAATTTTTGAACCATTTTTTACTACTAAAGATATTGGAAAAGGAACTGGAATTGGGCTAGATATTGTTCGCCGTATTGTTATTGGACAACATAAGGGAGATATCCGTGTTTTTTCAGAGCCAGGAAACACACGCTTTCAGGTATGTCTACCTATCTGTACTGTTTGAAAAAGCTGCCAGAGATTACTCAAATTTAATTGAGATTCTCTGGCAGTTTTTGAAATTGTTATGTAGTTTTAGTATCAATTAATCGGTTCTACCTAGCTTACTGTGTAAAAGTTATAAATAAAATAGATTTAATGTAGTAGTTTATTGGCGCAGAAAATATAATAATAAACAACTCCCTAGCCCTTGGTATTTGCTTACTAACTTAGAAAATAAAGAGTAAATTATTAAGATATTTACATCTCGCGGAGGCATCGAAGCTATGTTTCGTGATTGCAAATATGGTGGTTATAATCTGGAAGGAAGCCAAGCCAATTCTCAATGTCTCACTAATTTAATCTTGCTTATACTGCCAGGGTAATCGCATCAAAATCTGAGAATGCTTCAATAGCAAGGGTTTCTATTTTTTATACTTTTATGAACCAATTCCTGAAAGCCTTGTCTTTTATAGACTTAAAAAATTAGGTGCGATTACCCTGCTTATACTGCAAGTTGTTTAGTAGGGTTAAAGATGAGAAATACTGGGTATCAAGAATACATTAATCGTCTCAAACTTGAAGGAAAAAATCGACCAAGACATAGTTATTTTTGTACAAGACTATACGGTACGACCTGGATATTATCTATGGATATATGCTGGGGGTGGCTCGAAAAGTTAATACTAACTACTCTCAATAAGCTGACATTTTTTCTCCAAGGTATTCAAGCTACGAAACGTATATATAGTAAAGTCTAGAGGGTTTACCTCCCCTTCAGAGATTGTAGTACAGGAGTTGGTCGCCGAAAAACTGATTACTTTAAAGAAATTAGGTCTTGATGAAATAGCAGTAGTTAAAGAGCAAAAAAATTATTATATATTTTGAGTCTCTTTGGAAAAGAGAAAGGTAGTAATACGAAATACGATTGTCAAAACCCACTTTTAATTAAGAGTAAAAAAGACTTAATAATCCCTCTGACTTCTGACTTCTGACTTCTGACTTGACCTAACTTTAAAGTATTGTATCTAAACAGGATTTAGTATAATACTTGTAGAAAAAAGAACAAGAAAAGAAATTAAATAGTACCTAAAAGCTTGGGGAGAAGAGATTTTATTCAAAATACAAGAAATAAGTATAGATTTTTGTATTTTGAATAAAAATCTAGCTGAAGAATTAATGCCTCAAGCAACAATAGTAGCAGATATATTTCATGTAATGAAACAAGTAAATGACGAATTAGATGCAGCTAGAAGAAAAATCAAAAGAGAAGCAGAGCAACTTAACTTGACAGTTTACTAGTTAGTTTTACACATTAAGTTCGATAGAGCCAATTAATCTAAATAACTTAATAAAGGGAAAAATAAAAAAATGCATTATAAACTATTAGGAAAAAGTGGACTTCGCGTGTCAGAACTTTGCCTTGGCACTATGACTTTTGGGGAAGATTGGGGTTGGGGTTCATCTAACGAAGAAAGCCAAAAAATTTATCATCTCTTTAGAGAAGCTGGGGGAAATTTCATCGATACTGCTAATATCTATACCAACGGCACAAGTGAAAAGTTTCTTGGTGATTTTATCGCCTCTGAAAGAGAAGAGGTTGTTTTAGCAACTAAATATACTGACGGTTTCGATACAAATAATCCTAACGGTGGTGGCAATCATCGTAAAAATATGGTGCAGTCAGTTGAAAGTAGCCTTAAGCGATTGAATACGGACTATATCGATTTGCTATGGTTGCATACCTGGGATTTTATGACCCCTGCCGAAGAAGTAATGCGAGCCTTTGACGATTTGGTGCGTGCTGGTAAGGTTCTCTATATCGGCATTTCCGATACTCCTGCTTGGGTAATTTCTCGTTGCAATACCTTGGCAGAATTACGAGGCTGGACGCAGTTTATTGGTCTGCAAATTGAATACAGTCTAATTCAAAGAACTCCAGAACGAGAGCTTTTACCTATGGCTCATACTTTAGATATTGGCATTACTGCTTGGTCTCCTTTAGCAAGCGGATTGTTGACTGGTAAATATACTAATAGCAATGGAGACGGAGAGTCGAGAAGGTTAGATGACGAAATGATGGAAGGGTTTGTTGACAAAAGTGATCGCAACTTGACAATTGCCAGAACTGTAGATCTAATTGCCGAACAAACAGAATACAGCACTTCTCAAATCGCTCTTAATTGGCTTGTACGTCGAGGAGTAATTCCGATTATTGGTGCGCGTAAAGTGTCTCATATAAAAGACAATCTTGCCTGTATTGACATTAAACTATCAGACAAGCAGATATCAGAGTTAAATAAAGCTAGCCAGATTGAACTAGGCTTTCCTCATGACTTTTTTGAGTCTGATATGGTACGAAATTTAGTTTATAACGGTACGTTTGACAAAATTGATAATCACCGCTACTCTCAACTTGCTTAATTATTTAGGGTTTGCTGAATAAGTAAGCGAAAAAATTGACAAGAATCAGCTTGGTTAAAAGATAAGTTTTAATGTTAATAAGTAGGGTCTAATATCAGCTTTAATCATAGAAAAGTCAGAAATCAAGCGGAATTTATAGTTCTGAAGAAATAAAGACAAAAAAAGACAGTTAATCTGCCTGAGCAGAGTAGAAAGATTGATGACTAAAAAAGTAATGGCAATAGAAGTTTCTGCTGTTTCAGAAAGTTTTGCCATGATACAGTTAAGTCC
>JAAUYI010011684.1_pt1 | contig 29885 bp, 25 predicted proteins | sample 7278041 | NCBI WGS metagenome assembly JAAUYI01 (sample SAMN14350216, study PRJNA611818) | marine sediment metagenome | isolation source: surface marine sediment (0.6m) | place: French Polynesia: Moorea | collected 2018-08
ACGTGCCCATGGCCAGCGTTATGTGGAGCTTGCGGTAGTTTACTACAGCTGTACTCCCCATGCCTCGTCCATGTACCCGCCAGACTCGCGCAAAATTCGAATTAACAAGGAGATCATGGCGCTGCGAACAGCATTTGAGTGGCTGGGGGCCTGCTCCGGTTGTGAAATCGCCTTTTTGAATATCGGCGAGAAAGTCGTTGATCTGCTCAATGGCGAACTTGAGATCGTCCATGCCCCTCTGCTTATGGACCATAAGTATGGCGCACCTGAAGATGAGCAAGGCGGTATTTCTCTGCCCCAAGCTGATCTTGGTTTTGTTTCCGGTGGCGTGAGTAACGAGGACCATCTCGAGGTTCTCGAAGAGATGCGGGCGAAATGTGAGTACCTGATTGCTTTGGGTACCTGTGCCACCCACGGCGGTATACCGGCGCTGATGAACAGTCGTGACCAGAAACAGAGTTGGCAGGAAGTTTTTGCGCCGGCTCCCCCTGAATACACCAACGAAGATACGTTACCAAATAGTAATGTTCCGGCGCCTCTGGAGAGGGTGTATGGTTGTGATGAAAAGGTAAAAATCGATTTGCTACTACCTGGATGTGCACCAAATCCGGAGCAGATGTATGCGGTCATCAGGGCCGTACTCGATGGTGCGGAGCAGGATCTGCCCACTCGCAGTGTCTGCGACACTTGCCCGGTCAAAAGGGAAGGTAAAGGTGCAGTTGCCAAGGTGAAGAGATTTATAGCCAATGCCGACTATAACGAGAACGAACCTATCAGTGACATGCGCTGTTTATTAGAACAGGGGTATATGTGTATGGGACCGGTGACTTTGGCTGGCTGTGCCAAGTCGGGTGCGCCAAGCTGTATCCAGGCACGGGTGCCCTGTCGCGGCTGTTTCGGACCTGTTCGTCCTGGCGGCAATCAGATGCTTGATATGATGAATGCCATGGCGAGTAACGGCATCGATATAAAATCAGTGGTCGACAGGCGTTCTATCCTGAGGTTTAGCGGAGCGCATGGCCGGCTTCGTCATTTGAAAAAAGGCGGTAAGTGATGGGTAAGGTTATTAAGATTGCCCCGGTTACCCGCATCGAAGGACATGCCAAAATCGCCATCCACCTCGATGATGCTGGCAATGTCGCCGACGCCTTTCTGCATGTTCAGTCACTGCGTGGCTTCGAAAAATTTGTCGAGGGCCGGCCCGCAGAAGAGATTCCCCGTATAGTCAACCGCATTTGCGGAATTTGTCCCTGGATGCACCATCTTGCCGCCACCAAAGCGGTGGACAACGCCTTTGGAGTGACACCAGCACCTGCGGGTCATCGGCTGCGTGAGCTATGCCAGGTTCTGGCCCATGTTAACGATAAAATTCTCCACTTCTTTTTTCTGGCGGCGCCTGATTTTCTTTTAGGACCGGATGCGGACTATGCGGTTCGCAATGTCGTTGGCATCGTCAAAGCCAATCCTGAATTGGCCGGCAAGGTAGTCAAAATGCGGCAGCTCGGTCAGATGATGCTGGAGCGTTTTGCCGGCAAAGCAATTCATCCCATAGCAGGTGTCGTTGGCGGCTTTTCCAAACCCATGCTGGAGGATGAGCGCCGGGAAATGTTAAACGATGCCAGGGTCTTGCTAGATTTTTCCCGTTATGCCATGGATTATGGCAAAGAAAATGTCTTTTCTCTCTATCGGCAAGATCTTCAAGAGCTTGGTAATATTACCACGGGCTTTCTGGCTACCGTGGATCGTCAAGATGGATCATTGAGGCTATATGACGGCATACAACGTCTTATGCACAGTGATGGCAGCCATGAGGATTTTGAAGCGAAGCAATACCAGGGGTATATTGGGGAACAGGTGGTGCCCTGGGGGTATGCCAAGATACCCTATGCCAAAAGCTGGCAGGAGGGTTTTTCCCTTGATCATGAAGAGCCGCAGGGAATTTATCGGGCCAACACCCTTGCCCGGATCAATGTCTGCAGCAAGATCAGCACTCCCCTGGCGCAAGCGGAGCTTGAGGAATTTCGCGCTACATTCGGGCGACCGGCGCAGCAGACCATGCTTTATCACTATGCCCGACTCATCGAATTGTTGTATGCTTGTGAACGCACCATTGAAATACTCGAACGTGAGGATATCACCGATACCAATGTTCGAGCGAAGGTAATACCAGCAGCCGGAAGGGGAGTGGGTATTGTCGAGGCACCCCGGGGTACTCTTATTCATGAGTACACAACGGATGATCAGGGATGCATTACCGGAGCAAACCTCATCGTAGGCACGACCCATAATATCGGCCCGATGAATATGAGCGTAAAACAGGCGGCGCATACACTTATTAAAGAAGGGCAATATTCACCTGAATTGCTGAACCGGATCGAGATGGCGGTACGGGCCTACGACCCCTGAATGTCATGCGCAACACACCGTCTGGATGGCGGTATACCGGTAACTGTGAAAATCATCGATGCCCAGGGAGAAGAGGTGGAGACACTTACCGGGACATGAACCAGGAAAGGTAGGTTAAACCTTCTACATCAAATAACAGCGAGATCAAAGATGACATCAGGAAAAAAGACTGTGCAACGTAGAAAAGTGCGGGCGGAAAATCCCACCGGAGCATGTGGGTACATAGATCACATGACCATTGATGAACTACGGGAGCGAGCCGTTGGTGAAGAGTTTGATGCCACCTGCCCAAGCTGCGGCATGTTCCATCTGACCCGCAAGGAGATTGATCAGCTTAACAGTGAAAAATTTACCGAATCGCAGGACTTTGCCAAGCTGCGCGATCAGGCTGAAGAGTCTGGTTAAGCCAAAGATCAGGCACTGCCTGGAAATCTCCAGGAGTGTTCCGGAGAAGTTCAGCCCTTTCAACATTTGGCAGTCGAACAGCCTGAACTCAAGACCTAAATGGTCTTGCGGCCAGAGGGGGGTTAGAGATATTCGGCAAATCCGGTGAAAACCAATAAGAGTCCAACAATTTCAAGTAAATTGCCAATCCCATTCGGTCTACGTTTCCGGTGTTTGATTCGTTGAAAGATAAAGTTCTTTTTGTCCTCTACCGCCACTGATTTCTGGAGGGGATGATTGATCCATTCGCCAAGACCAATAAGGGTTATACCCATCGCAATCTGCTGCAAGCCACCGAAATATTTACCCTCCTCAGCAGTGACGAATGAAAAAATCAGCAACACGACACCAGCCAAAAGCAGCAGAATGAAAAAATAGCTGAGGTAGCGTTGGATTGTAGAGTCTTTATTTTCTGAGATCATATACTGCTTTCCTCCTACGCCATGCGAACTCAATACCATGGACAAAAGAATTCGAGGTCATCTGTATTGTAGCGCTTTCAGGAAAAAAAGCAAATATTCTGAAAGTATAGCAGATCTCAGGCGGCCTATTCCAGGGTTAGCCATTATCTATCATAGCTATCTTTATCCGCGAAAAGGTACTGTTCTTGGTCAACAGGATTAACGAATTTACCTTCTCTTTGACTTATTCTTAATTCAAATCCGTAACACCTTGTTGATAGAAAAAACCAATTGGACGAACATCAATATTATCAGTATTTTGCTCTGGAAAGATAGGGGTGTGTTGCTCTTCTTATGGGCCACCTGTCATCGTAATTGCCTATCTTCCTGATGGACGAACTAATCGATAATTATACAAAACAGGTATTACCCGGAAAGTATTTCCAGCTGCATGCCTATGTATTCTCTCAATCTTATTCAATACACAGCTGTGGGGTGTCGTTGGCTGCTCGCTCTAGTATTTCTGAGTGCAGGTGTGCCCAAGCTTTTTGAGATTGATCGTTTTGCCGAGACCATTGCAGCCTATGGCCTCATCCCTGATGCGGTTGTGGTGCCCACCGCTTTCTTCATTGTGGCACTTGAAATAGCAGCCGCAATAGGTCTTCTCTTTAATAAACGGTGGGCCTTGTTGCTGACCACTGCCTTAATGGGTGTTTTCATTGTCGTCCTGACCTATGGAATCTGGCTCGGGCTGGATATTGACTGTGGCTGTTTTGGTCCGGAAGATCCTGGCGCACAGACTTTTTCCAGTCTGAAGGCGGCTCTTTTCCGTGATATACTGCTTCTGCTTCCGCTGGTATATCTCTTCATTCATCCTTTTTTTACATCATTACTACCCAAAGGAGTTTCTCGATGAAATTGTTACAAAAATTAATAGGTGTTGTTTGTGTATGTCTGTTGTTCGGAGTTGCTGCCGGTGAAAGCTACGCTTTCGGTACAAGTAAATTTGAGGCTGAAGTTGAGAAAGAACAAGCCGCAGTCAAATTGCTCCGGGAAGTACAGCGTGGCAAGTACAAAATCATCACCACCGCAGAATTGCAAGATGTCATGAAATCCGGGAGTGAGGCGCTCATAATTGATACCATGCCCTATGAAGCGAGTTATAAAAAAGGCCACATTCCCACAGCCAAGCAGTTTTTGTTTCCGATTCCCGAGATGACTTCCTGGGAAGAGTCTGAAACAGACGGTAAAACCCAGGAAGATTTTCTCAATCTTCTGGGTCCGGACAAAGATCGTTTGATCGTTATTTATTGCGGTTTTGTCAAATGCACCCGAAGTCATAACGGCGCCATGTGGGCTTCAAAGCTGGGTTATACTAATGTATACAGGCACCCAGGCGGCATATATGCCTGGAAAGGAGCCGACCTGGAGGTGGATAAAATTAAGTAGGCGCTATTCTCCGCTGTAGATCCATTCCTCACCTTGATGATCTGCAGCGGAATACAAGTTTGAAAACACCTTCCCTGCCCGGGGCTATCGGGCTTGCCTAGCGATTTTCCTATCTTTCCATAATTATCCCGGCGAGTGCACTTACCGAGAAAATTCAATCTTTTATCTCGATCAGGCAGCTTTTTAACTGGAGTTTGTCTATTTCCTGAATTAGTGTTGCTAGGACAGACCAGATATTAGATGAGGTTTCTTTAATGCATGCGGGAATAGTATTCATCATTTTTGCGATTATAACAATTGCTCCTCTCCATTCCGGATCAGGTTTGGTCAATGCCAGTGAGATTCGGCTTTCAGTCGCCGCCAGTATGACGGATGTCTTTAAAAATCTGATTGGCGACTTTACCAGCACTCATGAAGATTTTAAGATACTGCCTAATTTTGGCTCATCTGGCGGCTTGGCCAAACAGATTACTCAGGGAGCACCAGCTGATCTCTATGTGTCTGCCAATACCAAGTGGATGGACTACCTTATCGACAATAACCAAATTGAAGCGGAAACGCTTCACACCCTTGCCCATAACTCACTGGTCTTAGTAGGCAGAGAAGCGGGCAGCATTAAGAGTTTAGCGGACCTTAACGCCATGAAAAGAATTGGCATCGGCAGCCCGGCAAGTGTGCCGGCCGGACAATATGCCAAAGAGGCATTAACCAAACTGAATCTCTACAACGAACTGTTACAGGCCGGCAAATTGGTTATGGCCAAGGATGTACGCCAGGCTTTGATATACGCCGACAGAGGAGAGACCAACGGATCATTCGTGTATAAGACAGATGCCCATTTAGCTAGAAATGCCGACATACTCCTGGAGGTGCCGACACAACTCTATTCGACGATATCATATCGCATGGCGCTCACATCAGCAGGAAATGAAAGAGAAGAGGTGCGCATATTTTATGACTACATTGTCGAAAATAGTCCTACAATTGTGAACCGGTATGGTTTCCGTTCCCCACAGTAGCCCATTTGACCAAAAGAATGTAAAACAATCATGTTGACCCTCTCACCACAGGATCTGAGTGCCATTGAACTGTCTTTGATGGTTGCTGTCAGCGCAACACTGGTCTCTACACCGCTTGGCATCGGCGTCGCCTACTTCCTTGCCCTGAAAAAGATGCGTGGCAAAGCCATTCTCGAGGGAATCATCAACCTCCCTCTGGTACTGCCGCCGGTGGTTGTGGGCTATCTATTGCTACTCGCTTTTGGTCAGAATGGTATTATTGGCAAGTTTCTCAATAATCTTGGCATCCAGGTGGTATTCTCGCTCACAGGTGCCGTTATCGCCTCAGCCGTGGTTGGATTTCCACTCTTGGTGCGTTCCATCCGAATAGGAATGGAATCAATCGAGCCGGCATATTTTAACGTAGCCAGAACCCTGGGGTCCGGCTGGTGGGACAGCTTTTTTACGATTATCCTCCCCTTGAGCGGCAGGGCCATTTTTGCCGGTATGACCCTTATGTTTGCCCGCAGTCTCGGCGAATTTGGAGCTACGGTAATCCTCGCCGGCAATATTCCCGGAGTCACCCAGACAATCCCACTGGCCATTTATGAGTACACCAATGTTCCCGGAGGAGATACGATGGCGCTCACTCTTTGCCTGGTTTCCATCGGTTTATCCTTTACCGTTTTGCTGGTGAGCGAGGCTACCGCTCGCCGTTTCAAAAGGGGGTAGACGATGGAGCTTGAGGTCAGGCTGGTCAAGAGAAAAGGTGTATTTGACTTGAATGCGTCCTTCAGGCTAACCGCCAATAAAACGGGCTTGTTCGGCCCCTCCGGCAGTGGCAAATCGACATTGATGAATCTGTTGGCGGGGCTTGAGCAGGCCGACAGCGGCTACATTCGCCTTGATGACCACGTTATCTTCGATAGCAGTAATAACATCAACATCAGGCCCGAGCAGCGCCGAATTGGTGTTGTTTTTCAGCACGCTCATCTCTTTCCCCACCTGAATGTACGCAGTAACGTGCTTTATGGCTACAAACGGACGGCTCAGGAAAACCGGCGAATAGTTCCCGAAGATCTCCTGGAGGCACTGGGCATTACCGAATTGCTCTCCAGAAAAGTAGCCAGCCTCTCTGGTGGTGAGCGTCAGCGCGTAGCGCTTGCCAGAACCATGCTCACCTGTCCGCGTTTAATCCTTATGGATGAACCTTTGAGTGGTCTCGATGAAGAACTGAAGTTTCAAATCATCCCCTATCTCACCAGGGTATTCTCGAATTTTGAAATTCCTCTGCTCTTTATCAGCCATTCTCTTCTTGAAATGCGGCTTATGACCCGGGAGATTGTGGTGATTGACAAAGGTGAAATTCAAGAGCAGGCCGCCACGGAAACCTTTGCTAAATCATTGTGGGATACCGGGCGTAAGGGCTATATCAATCTGTTGAAGCTGGGCCCGTCCGAGCAGCATCACGATCTCTATGGGTATGAGTGGGGGCAAAATCGATTGGTTTTGACAGAGGCAAATGGTTCCGCCAAGGCTATTTTCGAGCTTGATGCCCGTGAAATCCTGCTCTTTCGTCGACATCCCGAAGCAACAAGTGCTCGTAACCTGCTGGAGTGTAGGGTGAACAAGATTTTTCGATCAGGAAACCGGGTCCGAGTAGAACTTCTTAGCGGTGGCGAACAACTGATTGCCCAGATCGTTCCAGAATCCGTGGAAGAGCTTGGCATCCGTGAGGGTTGTACAGTGGTGGCCGCCGTTAAGGCTTCAGCATTTAGAAAGATCTTCTAGCTCTGAGGCTTTATCTCACAGGTGTTGAGGAGATCCTTGAGGTTTTGGACGTCGTCGAGTTTGCCAAAGACCGTCACTACGTCACCCGACTCAAGCCTGGTGTTCCCCCTGGGGATGATAACATTGCCGCCTCTTCGGATCGAGACCAGATTGATGGTCTGCGGCAGCGGCAGATCCTTGACCTTGGCATGGTTACAATTGTCTTCCTCTTTGAGAACAAATTCCACAAAGCCATTTTCTTTGAGGTTTCGTAGCGAAGTCTGTCCTTCGGCAATTTGACCTCGTTGTTTCCTGACTATGCCGACATCATAGGCTCGAAGGATGTCGCTGCGGCTGATGACACCAAGTAGCGTTTTCGAGCCATCACGGTCAATGACCGGAAGGCGCGCCAGATCACGTGGGGCCATTTTCTGGATGGCCACCCAGATAGGTTCGTCGGGATAGACGGTAATCGGATTTTCGATGGCCACGTCTTTCACCGTCATACCCAACGGTGAAAAGTCCTCCCTCGACTGCAATTTGTGGATATCCTGGAGAGTGACAATACCATAGAGCTTGGAATAATCCTGCATGACCGGAAAGCCAAGAATATTGCTTTCCTGAAAGAGGCTCATCAATTCGTAGAGGGGCTTGTCTTTATGGATGGTGACTGGATTTACTTTCATCACTTCACTGACTCGAACACCCTGCATGATATCCATGTCACGGCCCTCGGAGAAGCGAATCCCCCGCTTGGAAAGTTTGAGGGTGTAGATTGATTCAGGATGGAGCCACTGGGCAAAATAGCAGGCGGTGACCCCGGCGACCATCAACGGCAGAATAATGAGATAATCATTGCTCATTTCAAAGACAATGAGCATGGCGGTAAGCGGAGCTCTGGCCGTAGCCGAAAAGACAGCGGCCATACCGACCAGGGCATAGGCCCCGGCCCCTCCTGAGATGGAGGGAAACCAGAGTTCGAAGAGATGACCCATGGCACCACCGAACATTGCCCCAATGAACAGTGAGGGGGCGAAAACGCCGCCGGAGTTACCAGACCCGAGCGTAAAGGACGTTGCCAGAGGTTTAAGAAAAACGAGCAGCAGGAGTATCCATAACCCACCGCTGCCCTGCAATGCCGTTTCAATGAATTCAAAACCTGAACCGTACATGTGTGGCAGGCTCTGCAGAATGGGATTGTCCATCTGGTCACGAACGGCTTCAGGAACGCCTACACCCGGTATGAGGGTATAGGTTAACCCGATGATCCCCAGACCGAAGGCACCGACAGCGGGTTTGAGCAGTTGGGGGAAATCCCAATTGTCAAACATCCTCTCGGAAAAGTCGAGCATACGGATAAACATGATACCAACCAGGGCGGCAAGCAGTCCCAAAACGAGATACAGCAGAATCGACAGCGGTGAAACGAGGCTGTAAATCGGGACTTCAAATGCCGGCCTGGCGCCGAGAAAAATTCTTGAGACAATGGAGGAAGAAACGGCGGCGATAACAACATTGCCAAAAGCACGAACCTGCAGACCTGACATCAATACTTCAATGGAGAAGATGACCCCGGCAATGGGAGCATTGAAGGTAGCGGCAATTCCGGCGGCAGCGCCACAGGCAACCATATTGCGGATTCGCTCGTCGGAGAGATTGAGAATCTGGCCCAACGTTGAGCCGAAGGCTGAGCCCACCTGCACGATTGGGCCTTCCCTACCGGCAGATCCCCCGGTTCCTATACACAGAGCAGAGGCCAGAATCTTGGCGGCGGCGACCCGGGCTCGGATTCTTCCTCCGTGCACGACGAGTGCTTGCATAACTTCGGGTACACCATGTCCCTTGGCTTCGTGGGCGAAGTAAATCAGAGGGCCGACAAGAATACCACCGATCACCGGGATGAGCAGGTATGCCCAGATATCGAGTCCGGGTAACAGCGCTGGTAAATAGGCATAGCAGAAATATTGAATGCCATGAATGAGCTTGATGAAGAAAACTGCAGCCAGTCCGGTGGTCGCCCCAATGGCAATGGAGAGAATGATCAGCATGATCCCCAAAGGTGGGGCGGCTCTATCGAGGAAGCCACTGAGTATATTTGGTTTGGTGCTCATTTCATAGATTTATTTGATTGTGGTGCTCATTCCATAACTTTTCAGTGTCTATCCATGATCAGAGGGAAAGCTTCAAATGCTTTAGCCGTCAAATCATGCCTCGGATACATACTCTTTTTACTGTATTTGTACAACGACGAATATGTATTGCAGCACCAAGTCAGATTCAATCGGTGCAACATAAGCATTATTGAGAATATCTGTAAGCGTTTTCTTCGCTGTCACTATATTTATCGGGCCAATGATCCGATTCGGTGACCTTGAAAATACTACAAAATGGTGTGAACGCAACTTCTTTCATTTTGCCATTTCAGGTTTCTTTGGTATCCGGCCGGCTCAGGAGTTCATGATCAGCGAACCAGATCGGCCATGAACATGGAGAGAGGAGGATAGAAGGAGATAATGAGCAGGTCAACCAGCAGGATGACCAGAAAGGGTATGATAGCCCTGCTGATGGCGGAAAGCCTGTCGCCTGAGATTGATGCTGAAACGATGAGGCATATTCCCATGGGAGGGGTCAGCATACCGATGGCCAGGTTCGTCACCACAATCACCCCGAGATGGGTCATGTCAATGCCAAGGGCAGGTTGCATGGCAGCTATCATGGGAACGAAGAGAATCAGGGCGGCTGTTGTTTCCACCAGGGTTCCAGCGACAAGAAGTATTATGTTGATAATCAGCAGAAGCAGTGTCGGATTTTCGGTGAGACTAAGTAGACCCTGACTTAACATGCCTGGAATGTCTTCAATCGCTGCTATCCAGCCGAAAATGGAAGCTGTGGCGATGATGAACATGACCAGCGAGGAGACTAATGCACCTTCGGTAAAAAGGCGGAAAAGTTCCGTAGGACGGATTGATTTGTAAACAATAATTCCAAGAAAGAGACCGTAAGCAAGGGCGATTGCCGCCGATTCGGTGGCGGTGAACACACCGCTGAGTATCCCTCCCAGAATAATGACCGGTGTACCTAGAGGAAGTAAACCCCGGCGCAGAGAATGCAGCAGGTGACTCAGAGAAAAAGCGGCTTGCAGGGAGTAACCGTTACGGATGGAGATGTACGTTGCTACAAGAATCAGCGAGAGGCCGATCAGTAAACCCGGTAGAATTCCAGCAGCAAAAAGCCTGCCGACAGACGCACCGGTGAGATAGGCGAAGACAATCATCGGAATCGAAGGCGGAATTATTACCCCTATTGAGCCCCCGGCGGCCTGGACGGCTGCGGCAAACTCGGAACGATACCCGGATTTTTTCATGGCCGGAATCAGTATCGCACCTACGGCTGCGGCATCGGCGGCAGCCGAGCCGGAAATACCTGCAAAAAACATGGCCGAGACAATTGCCACTGCGGCGATACCGCCGGGCAGCCAGCCGACGAGACTGTTGGCCAGATCGATAAGCCGCTGACTGATGCCTCCAGCTGCCATGATAACTCCGGTAAACATGAACAGCGGTACGGCACTGAGATGGAAGGAGTCGACGCCGCCTGCCATTTTCTGAATGACAATCATCAGCGAAAAATCACCGTGAACAATCAATGCCAGTATGCTGGCTGCCCCAATGGCAATGGCAATGGGGGTATTTATGAAGAAAAATACCAGCATACTGATCAGAAGTATCTCAGCGGTCATGGTGCTCCCTTGAGAACTCGCTAAAGAGAAGGGCGAGGCAATGCATGAAGAACAGCACGCCACTGAGGGGCACAACACTGAAAATTAGCCATTTGGGAATGGCCATGGCAGGACTGATCTGGGCTCTGACAAAATAGGCGAAGATCGTGCCGTGGTAAATCATCACACCGAAAAAAACCAGGGAGATGAGATGAACGCAAACGGATAAACGTTGTTTCCAAAGAGGCGGCAGCCGGTTGGAGAGCACATCGATACCGGGATGAACGTTGCGGTGATACGCGCAGCTGGCTCCCAGGAAGGTAAGCCACATGAGCAGATACCGGACCAGCTCTTCTGACCAGAATAGTGAATTATTCAGGATGTACCGAAAAATGACCTGCAATACAACCACTGCAACCATGGTCATACCCAAAATGGCTAGACTCTGTTCGATCCAGGTATTGCAAAAGGCGCTGAGGCGGATGAGCCGTTGCATTGGTAAGATGGTGAATTGCAGGATCAGCGGGTTGCCTGCAACATTCTGGTCAGCAGAGCGCGAACCTTTGGTTGCCGGTAAATTTCGGCGTCTTTAAGATCGGCAACGGCGGCCCGCAGCCCTTTATAATCTGGACTTTCCTCAATAAAAAAACCTTTTTCTTTGAGCAGCTTGAGGCGGTCGCTGTTTTTACTGCGATTATCCTGACGTTGGAATACCGCAGCTTCATACATGGCTCTTTGCAGGAGATTCTGGGTTGATGGTTCCAACGTCTGCCACCACTTCAGGGAGGCGACATCAATATGGGGAGAGTATACGTGCCTGGTAAGCGTCAAATATTTCTGCACTTCATAGAGCTTGTAGACCTCCATTACCCACAGCGGATTTTCCTGGCCATCGATTACGCCCTGTTCTAACTCAGTATATATGGGCCAGGGCATGGGAGTGGGATTGGCACCAAGAGCCTGCCATATTTTCTGGTGCAGAGCGGAAGCCATGACCCTGACCTTCAAACCTTTTATGTCTGCCGGAGTCTTCACCGGGTGACGATTGTTGGTGAGGTTCCTAAAGCCGTTCTCGGAAAAGCAGAGTCCTTTGAAACCGGAAGTTGCTAGATTGTCGAGTATTTCCTGACCGAGAGGACCGTCCAGAATTTCATCGGCCTGGGCATGATCCTTAAATAGAAAAGGATAGTTAATTACCCGTACCATGGGGTCAAAGGTATCAAACACGCCGGCAGTAATAATACCCATCTGCAGGGTGTTCATTTGAATTTGCTGGAGTATCTCCGTTTCCGTTCCCATGGACTTGGAGTGAAATATCTTTACAGTAATCTCCCCAGCAGTCTCTGCCTCCACTGTTTGCTTGAATTTCTCTGCAACAATATTTTGGGCAGAGCCGGGTTTGGTGACCACACCCAGCTTGATGGTCATGGCATGGGCAGAAGTAAGAAAAATGAAGGAGCCAAGGACAAGAATGAGAGATACGATTGACCGTGCCATATTGTTCCTTAGTTAAATTTCTGAGAGTGACAAGTTATTCTGGTGGTAGAGCATTCGTGAACGATCTCTGTCACGTTTCCTAGCAAAGCCTGATTAAAAGGTCAAGAGGCTATCTGTCAGGGTGTCGGTAAAGTCGGTTTAGAATTTGTTGAGATCAAAATTTCATTCCAGTACCGTTTATGGTTATAATACATATTGATGTTTCAAAAAGACTTACAATTACGAATATGACCTCACGTGAAAGCAGCCTTAAGCACAAAGATTACGCTGGTAAAGAGTTGCCCATCACCTATTGAATATAACCAATGCGGAAGCCATGAAAAAGATTGGAACGGATAAGGCAATGAATACCTATAACCGACTCTCGAAAAATATCGAGAAGGTGATAAAAGGCAAGTCACAGATGATCAAAATGATCCTGGCAGCATTTTTCTGTGGTGGTCATGTTCTGCTCGAAGATGTTCCCGGCACCGGTAAAACCACTCTCGCCAAAGCCCTGGCTAAATCGATAGGCACCGATTTCAAACGCATCCAGTTTACCCCGGATCTGCTGCCGGCTGATATTATCGGCGTTTCCATTTTCAATCATCAACAGGGAAGTTTTACCTTTCACCGAGGACCGGTTTTTACCAACATTCTCCTCGCCGATGAAATTAACCGGGCCAACCCCAGAACCCAGTCAGCTCTTCTTGAGGCTATGGGGGAAAAGCAGGTTTCAGTGGAGGGAAGGCGGCTCGATTTGAGTTCACTTTTTTTTGTTATTGCCACCGAGAATCCCATTGAGTCGCATGGTACCTATCCTCTACCAGAGTCACAGATGGACCGATTCATGGTTAAATTATCTCCTGGCTACCTTAACCGTGATGATGAGGTCGAGGTGATATCCGATCAACTTTTCGATCATCCTCTCGATATGACCAAGGGTGTTGCCTCGGAGGAGGATGTTTTTGCAGTAATGGATGCTGTCCTGTCTGTCAGGATTTCCGAAGAACTGCGATACTTTATTGTCGATATCATTGGTGCTACAAGAAAAAATGAGTATGTCGGTGTCGGGGCAAGCGTTAGGGCCTCGCTGGCCTTGATGAAAATGTCTCAGGCGCTCGCTCTTTTTACCGGCAGAGAATTTGTGGTACCAGAAGATATCAGGATGGCGGCCGTACCGGTGATAGGCCACAGGCTGCAGGTGTTGCCGCAAGCCAAATTCTCAGGGATTACTCCCCAGGCGGTAATTCAACAAATACTTGAGGATATTGAGATTCTCGAATGATTCGTCGGTTGCACACCCTCTATTCCAAAACTGAGTACCTTAAATCTTGGTTCTCCAGACGATTTTCCCATTTAGGAAGAGTTCTGCTTCTGGTCTGCGCTCTTGCCGCTGTTTTTGGAGTGAATGTGCAGAGGACCATGATCTTCCAAATTTTTACCCTGAGCTTTTTTTTGGTGCTGGTCGCTTACCTGTCTTCCCTGCGTTTTCGTACTAGGGTTTCTGCTACAAGGGTGCTGCCTGACACCTGCATTGCCGGCAGTGAGTTGCATTATCAGGTATATCTCGAAAATCAGGGGGTGAAAGCGGAAAAAGGGTTGTTCTATCGGGAGTCGGTGGCTTTTTACCTGCCAACTCCGGAGGAGTTTCGCCAGGCCCGGGATAGCGATAGCATGACCCGCAATTTTTTCGATAGACAAATGGGGTATTATAGCTGGCTGCGACTCCTGCGGCTTGGCCGGCTGGTGAAAGAGGAAAATGTTCCTCTGCCTTCTCTAGCCCCTGGGGAGATCAGAAAAACAGAAGCAACCTTGCTTCCCTTGCGCCGGGGGAATCTCTATCTCAACGGCTATGTTTTGGGCAGGGAAGATTCCTTTGGCCTGTGCCGCCAAGAAAAAGCGACTCATGCGGCAACCAAGCTGCTGGTATTACCGAAGCTCTACCAGGTGCCGGAGCTTTTTTTCTCAGGTGCGCGAAAATACCATCAGGGTGGGATTACTGCTGTTCAGCAGCAGGGGGATGCCAACGAATTTCTGGCTTTACGGGAATATGTTCACGGCGATCCGATAAAGCACATGGATTGGAAGGCGACTGCCCGTACTCAGACTCCGATCGTCAGGCAGTATCGTGATGAATATTTTTCCCGCTACGGACTGATTCTCGATAGCTTCACCACAACTCCCTTTAGCACTGTTTTTGAAGAAGCGGTATCGGTGGCAGCCTCGATACTCATGAGCCAGGATAGTGTCAACGCCATCCTCGATCTTCTTTTTGTGGGCGACGAATGTGTCACCTGCACAGTGGGCAGCGGGCATACCGGTCGGCAGCGGATGCTCGAGATTCTCGCCTCGGTGCAAACCTGTGGAGACAAACCTTTTGCCCAACTTGCCGGTTTAGTCAAAAAGCATGCCTCGCTCCTCTCCGGCGTTGTCGTGGTTTTTATCGATTTCGATGAAAAACGAAAAGAACTAGTTGCTTATCTTCGTACTCACAAGATTCCCGTGCTTGTACTTTTGCTGACCGAGAACAAGGATGATTACCAAAAAATTATCAGCGATTTTCCCGTGAACCTTATTGAATGCGGAAAAGTGGAGGAACAGTTAGCCAGGCTATGAAAATCCCTCCTTTTCTCATCGGTGGTGGTGCCGTTTTTTGGGGTATGGAAACCGGCAACCTTATTCCTGGCATCCTGCTCTTTCTCGTGTTGGAAAGTGTTCAGGTTATCAGGACCCGTTTTGCGCTCACCGATGAGGATTTTATCAAGATCGCCGATCTCAGCTCTCTTCTGCTTATTGGCTCGGTTGCTCTGGTTCTCTTGAATTACGAGCCTAGAAGTTTCCTACGCATCACGGCAAGCTGGCTGCCACTCACCCTTGCCCCGCTTATCCTGGCTCAGTTGTATTCGGAAGGTGATACGCTCGTCATCGGCACCCGGTTCGGCAGAAAATCACAGAGTTACTCCTATAAACCGTTGGATTTTAGAATCTATTACTTCATTGTCTGCCTCTTTGGTGCAGCCGCTGCCAATGACCGGTCCTTCTGGTTTTTTGTGGTACTTGCCGGTTTCATGGTGATTCTGCTTTTCTGGAATAGGGGAGGAGCAACATCGCCAGGCAGGTTTTTGGTGCTTTTCAGCCTCTGTTGTCTTCTTAGCTATTTCGGCAGCCTGGCTATGGAGGCGGGGCATCGCTACGTCCTCAAGAGTTCCTTCAGGATGCTCTCCAGGTACTATCACAGCCAGCATGTTGACCCATATAAAAGCCATGTGAATTTCGGCGACACCGGCCAGCTTAAATTTTCCGGCAGGATTGTCATGCGAGTGGACTCTTCCTCACCGCCACCAAACCTGGTCAGAGAGGCGGCTTATCCTACCTATCATCGCGGAGACTGGCTGGGTGGTCAAGATAACTACTCCTACCTGTTGCCGGTAGGTATGCAGCAGTGGAACCTCATCGAACCGCCGCATCAGGAAGGACAGAGGCTTACCATTGAAATGGCCCTACCTCGGGAAAAGGGCATGCTCCCCACCCCTTACGGTGGTTTTCGATTTACCAGTTCAGAAATATTCAGCGTGAACCAGCATCGCAACGGTAGTGTCAAAATTCTTGATGGCGCACCACTGGTAATCTATGATCTCGATTACCATCGGAACATGTTTAAGAAGGACGATATTCCTACTCAGGATCATCTTCTTATTCCCAAAGATGAGCTGTATGTTCTGGAAGAAGCCTATGGTTCTCTTGAGGGGACCGGAGGAGATGCCGCCAACCGGATAAAAGCGTTGAAAAATTTCTTCCAGAATGATTTCCGTTACTCTCTCAAACTCGTCGGCCGCGGAGACTACGCTACCCCATTGGGAAATTTTCTTCTCAGCGAGAAAACCGGTTTCTGTGAATACTATGCCACGGCAACTGCGCTTTTGCTGCGTTACATGCAGATTCCCAGTCGGTATGCCATAGGTTATGCAGTTGTGGAAAAGTCAAATCTGGAGGACAAATATGTCGTCCGTGACCGGCACGCTCACGCCTGGGTGGAAGCCTATGTGGACGGACGGTGGATCACCGTTGACACCACCCCGGCAACATGGGATCAATATGATGCGGAAAATGCCTCTTTTTTTGAACCAGTATGGGATCTGCTAAATCTTCTGCGCCATAAATACAGAATTTATCGGGTTGGTGCAGGCAGCGACTACACGGCTTTTCTCACCATCACGGTAATTGTCTTAGTCGCTTTTCTTTCCCTGCGCATCTATCGACGAATTCGCCTTGATCGAGCTGCTGAGGAGCAGCACCAAAGCAATCGCATGTTTAGCCGAGTTGTGACGCCGTTTACGCCAATTGTCGATGTATTGAGCTCAGCTCAACACAAAAAAGGTGATGATGAATCGGTGGCCAAGTGGGCAATGAAGTGCACCCAGTGGCGTGAATTCGACAAGGAGGAATTCACCAGGCTCTATACTCTCCATCTACGCTGGCGTTTTGACCCTGATGGGATGAAAAAACAACAGCAGGAAGAACTTGCTGAAGGAGCAGAAAAGTATCTTGCTCTACTCGTCAGGGACTTGCAACCTTCGTCCGAGCTATCCTCCCAGCTACACCAGTCAGCCAAATAAATTTAAGCCATACGTCTGGCAAGCTGTGCTGAAAATCCTTCCGTTGTAAATCTCTTAACGGTAAACTGTGTCCTTCTTTTTTTAATTCAATTAATACTGTGTCCTGTGCGAAACTGTAGTGCTGTGACTGTTAATTATTTCTGAAACCGTTATGGTCAGGGTAGTGCTTAATCGAGGAGTGATGGAAATGAGCGGGAAATATCTCTATCAGACTATTGTCGACAAGATAGCGGAATTGGTAGATAACGGAACCTATAAGCCGGGAGATCGGGTGCCTTCCATACGGGAGCTCAGCCGCCAAAGCGGCGTCAGCATCAATACAGTTAAAGTGGCATATGAACATCTTGAGGATTGCTGTCTGATAGAGGCACGACCGCAGTCGGGGTACTACGTAAGTGCCCGGCTGCCGGAAATACCCAGGGAGCCAGAGATAGATGAAACCAATATTATCCCCTCGCAAGCCAGCTCATGTAGTCTCGTGGTCAGGATAATGAAGGATGTGCTTGTCCCTGACAAAGTACAGTTTGGTGCGGCTATTCCCGATCCCGACCTGATTCCCGGCGACAAGCTTAGCCGCATTCTCGCTTCCGAGACTCGCCGACTCAAGATTGAGAGCACGGCCTATGCCATGCCTCCCGGCCATCACAGGCTTCGCCAACAGATAGCTAAGTGGATGACGAAAGCGGGGTGTGTTCTCAATCCTGAGAAGCTTGTTGTTACCAGCGGTGCGTCGGAAGCGGTGTTTTTGGCTCTTCGAGCCATTTGCCGACCCGGGGATACCGTGGCAATAAGTTCACCTATCTATTTTAACTTTGTGCAGATGTTCGAGATTCTTGGCCTACGGGTTATTGAGATCCCCAATTCCCCAGTGGAAGGGCTGCAAATAGAGCATCTCCGTCATGCCCTTGCGCATAACAACATTACCTGCTGTATCGCCATCTCAAACTTCGATAATCCTATGGGAAACAGACTTAGCGATGCGCGCAAGGAGGAACTTGTGAGTCTGCTCTGGGAAGCGAAAGTGCCACTAATCGAAGATGATATTAATGGAGATTTGGCTCACGACGGTGAGCGCCCAACGGTGGCCAAAGCGTGGGATCGCCATGACAATGTGCTGCTCTGCTCATCCTTTTCCAAGACCCTGGCGCCAGGTTATCGGGTTGGCTGGATTGCTCCGGGAAGATTCATGGATGCAGTGCTTCATCAGAAAATCGTCTCTAACATCGCCACTGCCAGTCCAACTCAGCTGGCGATAGCCGAATTTCTGGAAAACGGTGGATATGCTCATCATCTGCGGACCATCTGCAAAGCCTATGCTGCCAAGGTGGCCAGAATGGCGGAGGCCATTGGAACCTATTTCCCGCAAGGGACCAGGGTCACCCGACCTGAGGGTGGTTTTACTCTCTGGCTCGAGTTGGCTGAAAATATCGATACGGTGGCACTGTATGCGATGGCTGCCCAGAAAAAGATTACAATTGCCCCCGGTTCTCTGTTTTCCACAGGTGAACGGTACCATAATTGCCTGAGACTTAATAGTGCCTGCTATTCTGAAGAGACGAAATGGGCTGTAGAAGCACTGGGTGAAATGGTGCATGAGTTGGCGAATAGTCAGGATAATCACGTGAAACTCTGAATAAAATGAAATTTCGATGGAGTAGCCGATGAAGAATAGTGCTTTTTACATAATCACAGTCCTGATCTGGGGGTCAACCTGGATTGGTATCAAAATGCAGCTAGGCTTGGTCGAGCCCATAGCATCGGTAACCTATAGATTTGCTTTGGCGTCTGCTATTCTTCTTCTCTGGTGCTATCTGCGTGGCTTGAATTTGCGCTATTCTATTCAGGAACACGGATTCATGTTTCTCCAGGGTGTACTGCTTTTCGGATTCAACTATCTCTTGTTCTATATAGCGGAGCTTCATGTCACCAGTGGTCTTGCTGCTCTTGTCTTCTCTACTATCTTACTGATGAACGTAGTTAACGGGGCAATTCTTCTGCGCTCCTCGGTCAATGGCAGTGTGCTCATTGGTGGTGTGATCGGTCTGACTGGTATGTTTTTGGTTTTTCGTTCTGAAATCACTACATTTTCACTGGAAAATGATGGTGCTTTTGGGATAGTATGCTGCTTATTGGCAACTTTCTTGGCATCATTGGGAAATATTACTTCTGCTCGCAATCAGAAAAGGAGTTTACCCATCCTCCAGACGAATGGTTATGGCATGGGTTATGGAGCATTGGCTATGTTTGTCGTTGCTTTGCTTAGCGGTAAATCGTTTAGTTTCGATCCATCCGCCGTCTACATCGGCTCACTTTTCTATCTGTCTGTCTTTGGCTCGATTATCGCCTTCGGCTGTTATTTAAAACTTGTCGGATCGATCGGAGCCGATCGGGCAGCCTACGCCACGCTGTTATTTCCTGTTGTGGCCCTCATAATTTCAACTATTTGGGAAAACTATATCTGGACGCCTTCCTCGGCAACGGGAGTGGCTATGATTCTCTTTGGCAATTTATGGATGATCAGGAAAAAACGACCACAGAATCTAGACCAATCTTCTTCAGAGGATTCAAGGCATCGGATATCGTCAGGCGGTGAAGGTATCGGAAGACAGGATAAAAAAGAGGTGAGACCCATCCGGAGGAAAATATGTACGCCGAACGACTTGAAAAACTAGCTCAGATCATTGAAGAAAATGGTTGTCAGGGAATGGCGTTGAATGCCGGTCCAAGCCTCAGTTATTTTACCGGTCTCCATTTTCATCTCATGGAGCGGCCAGTCGTCTTCCTTTTCGTGCCGGGCAATAAATCGATTCTCATTCTTCCTCGCCTGGAGGCTGCCAAAGTAGACAAGACAGGCTGGTTGAAAACCTTTTTCTATGATGAAAATCCGCAAGGCTGGCAGAAAGTTTTTTCTGACGCTTTGAATTCACTGGGAGCGGTGCAGGGGAAGTTCGGTGTCGAACCGCTGCAGCTGCGCTACCTGGAATATAGCCTGTTGAAGTCTAATGGTGAACTGAGCCTGGTTGATGGTTCAGGGTTTATTGCTGCTGTGCGAAGCCTAAAGGATGCCGGTGAGCTTGAGTTAATGCAACAGGCGGTTAACATTGCCGAGGATAGTTTGCAGGCGGTGCTTCCTCTCATTCGTCTGGGAATGACCGAAAGAGAACTTGCTGCAGAGCTTGTTCTGCAACTTTTCAAACACGGTTCAGATCCTGATCTTCCCTTCGCTCCGATTATAGCTGCCGGACCAAACGGGGCCAATCCTCACGCTCAGCCTTCGGAGCGGAAGCTCCAGGAGGGCGATCTGCTTGTTATTGATTGGGGAGCCCGCTATCAAGGCTATGTTTCTGATTTGACCAGGACCTTTGGAGTGGGAGATATTGACGAGGAGAGTGTGAAAATTCATGAAATCGTCCAGCAGGCAAACAGAGCTGGTCGTGCAGCCGGTAAAGAAAACGTAGCCTGCCGGGATGTGGATCTTGCCGCCAGGAAGATGATCGAGGAAGCTGGTTACGGTCGGTATTTTACTCATCGAACCGGCCATGGCATTGGTATGCAGTGTCATGAAGAACCATATATGCATGCAGACAACGAACAACTGCTCAGAGTTGGCATGTCCTACACCGTCGAACCGGGTATTTATCTTCCGGGAATAAACGGTGTACGAATTGAGGACGATGTGTATATCAGCGAGGATGGAGCCGTTTCATTGAGCTCTCTGCCTCGTTCACTTATCCGGGTAGGCTAGTGTCCTGTCATGCCTCACCCGTTGCTTAGAGCTTGTTATTCTGGCCTCCTGACGTCGTTGCTTAGTCAGTAACGTAGCGCTGCTACGCTCCTTCCTGCGCGTCTAGCGGGAAACCAGAATCCCGGCGCTCTATTGCAACATTTGAAACATGACATGACACTAGTTGTGAAGCCGGGAAATCTAGATAATCAGGTGAACAACTTCGCTTTGCCGGAAGTAAAATCACTGAAAAACAGTAAATAATAGTCGAGTGAAATATGGGCAGAACATTGATGGACGGCAATGAAGCAATAGCACATGGTGCCATCCGGGCAGGATGCAGATTTTTTGCCGGCTACCCGATTACTCCAGCCACCTCGATTCTTGCCAAAATGTTGGAGCTGCTGCCACCTGCGGGAGGTTGCTGCCTGCAGGGCGAGGATGAAATAGGCTCTATTGGCTACTGCCTCGGAGCTTCCATGGCAGGCAGAAAAGCCATGACGGCCACCTCGGGACCGGGACTCAGTCTCTACAGCGAGCAGATTTCGTTTGCCGTGGGAAGCGAGATCCCACTTGTTATTGTCAATGTACAGCGACTGGGACCTTCGACGGGTTCGGCAACCAAGGGAGCAGATGGCGATATTCAGTTCATGCAATGGGGCAACAGTGGTGGCTTACCTGTAGTTGTAATAGTCCCCACAGATACCAGGGATTGTTATTTCCTCACCATTGCAGCCTTCAATCTTGCCGAGAAATACCGTTGCCCTGTTTTTCTGGCATCCAACAAAGAAATCGGTCTTACCAGGGAGAGTGTTGATCTTGATAGTCTTGATGTTCCCGAAATTGAGGAACGAACTGTTTTTACCAGTGATCCCGAAGATTACCTGCCTTTTGCTGACAGAGAGAATGATGGGGTACCTGATTTCCTGCCAATAGGCGATAGGACACTCGTGCGGCAGACCTCATCCACCCATGGCCAGGATGGCTATATCACCACCGACAGTAAAGAGATAGCCAGGCAGCGGCAGCGCTTGAAAGACAAGCTGGAAAATCATGTCGGCGACTTCACTTACTACGAATACCTGCCGGCTGATAAGGCGGAAACTCTCATTATCACCTACGGTGTCACCGCCAGAGCAGCAAAGCAGTCGACTTTGGCAGTGGCTGCCAAGAAAACCTCGGTGCTGGTGCTAAAAACTCTCTGGCCGGTTCCCGAAGAGTTGATTGTTGCAACAGCAGCATCCTATAAAAATATTCTTGTGGTTGAAATGAACCTTGGCCAATATGTCAGGGAAATTGAGCGGCTGATCCACGATAAACCCATACGTTTTTACGGGAAGATGGATGGCAACCTCATATCGCCGGTGGAGATTGGGGAGGTGCTCAATAATGGCTAGTTTACTGAACCATTCCCGTCCGCTGGTATTTTGTCCCGGCTGCACCCACGAGAGGATAGTCCGGGCGCTTGATAACGCACTTGGCCAAATGAACATCAATGGCAGTGAAGTCGTGTTGGTCAGCGATATAGGCTGTTCGGGACTATTTGACGTTTTCTTCCACACTCACGCCTTTCACGGCCTGCATGGCAGGGCCCTTACCTATGCCTTGGGCTTGAAAATGGCCAGGCCCGAGTTGCAGGTCATCGTCACCATGGGAGATGGCGGTATGGGAATAGGCGGTGCCCATTTTTTGAGTGCCTGCCGCCGCAACGCCAACATCACCCTGTTAATTCTTAATAATTTTAACTTTGGTATGACCGGTGGGCAATATTCCGCCACCACCCCCGTCGAGGCCATCACCTCATCGAGATTTCTCAATAAACTTGAGCACCCTCTTGATATTTGTCAGATTGCCGATGCTGCTGGTGCGCCTTATGTTATGCGCTGTTCAGGACTCGGTGAAGACCTGTCGAATAATATTGAGGATGCCATTTCATACGATGGCTTTGCCGTTATGGATATCTGGGGTATTTGTCCTGGTCGTTATAGCCGCAAAAATGCCATGCGGAAGAGTGATATCCTCGATCAGATAGCCAAATTGACTCCTTATAATGGCGTGATTGAGAAGAATGAGCGTAGTGAGTATGTGAGCAGCTATAACCAGATCTGCAGCGAGCTTTCTCAGCCGACACCACCGTTAGTTGTAGATAAAGAGCATTCTCCTGTTATTTCAGGGAAAAAAGAAATCCTCATTCTTGGCTCAGCCGGGCAGCGCATTGTTACCGCCGGAGAGCTGTTATGTCTGGCGGCCATGACTGGTGGCATGCAGGCAACACAGAAAAATGATTATGATATCACTGTGCTCAGGGGGCCTTCTATTGCTGAAATAATTCTTTGGCCAGAAGAGATCGGTTATACCGGTATAACTTCTCCAGACGTAATCGTGGTGCTCTCTGAGGATGGAATACCGCGACGCCGACAATCCTTTGCCCAGATGGCTGAAGGTGGTCTGGTGATACATAACAGTCGGATAAGCGTACCAGACTGTCAGGCTCGCACCATTGCCGTCGATTTTGCGGGCAAAGGTGTGGGAGCAAAGGACCAGGCTCTTGGCGCCCTGGCATTTCTGGCTTCCTTAAACGAGGGGATTTCCTTAGCCATGCTGAATTCTGCGCTGGAGAAAAAATTTACCTCCACCCACCTTGCCACCGCGCAGCAAACCCTTGCCAAAATGCAGCTGGTTGAACAACCAGGCGCGTAACCGGTTAAGATATCACAACGAGAGGGTGTTTGGCAAAATGAATACCCTGACAAGCTGGATGTGTTGACCTGTTAATTTCCTTGTCTGCTTGCAAATGCTACTAGGCTGGAGAATAGCTATATGAAGTAGCCTTTTTGCATTTTCCTGACGACCGCTCCAACAATTTTCCATGAGTTCTTTCTGAATATTATGTGCGCAAGAGTTGCATGAGAATTTGGTAAACAAAAGAAAATTAGGGGATTTAAATTCAGGCGATTATGTGATATTGAGAGGCTGGAGAATCCGAATTGACGGTGCAGACAGAATATCATCAAGGTAGTATATGAACAAAGGCTTGGCGGATAATTATTCAGCAGGGAACTACAGGTATGCCCTGATCGGCAATATGAATGTCGGTAAAACTTCTATTTTCGGAAGTGTTACCACAAAAAAAGTACGACCGCTCAACCTTCCTGGATCCACGGTTACAGTTACCCGGGGGCAGCTTAAGGGTGATCGCGGTTTGCTCTATGATACTCCTGGTCTTGCCTCTATTTTCTCGGATAATGAGGATGAACGCACCGCCCGTAAGATTCTGCTCGACCTGGAGGATAACATTGGCATAAATGGTATCATCATTGTGGCCGATGCCAAAAATCTCAAACGATCTATAGCGCTTGCCCTGCAGTACAGCGAGTTTGGCCTGCCAATGCTCCTCAATATTAATATGATGGACGAGGCCATATCACGTGGCATTGAGATAGATACTGAAAGGCTTTCAACCCTTTTGGGAATTTCTGTAACCACGACCATTGCTCCTGAAGGCATGGGAATAAAGGAGCTTCTCGCCCGGTTTGGGGATGTACGTCCTTTAGGGTATACCATTTCCTATTCCTCATCCATGGAACGTTACTTGCTGAATGTACAAGAACTGCTCGGCAACAATGGTCTTGCGGCAAGGGGTATAGCACTACTGCTGCTCCACCACGATGTTGATGCTCGTAATTATGTAAAAAATCGCTACGGTTCTGAAATTGCCCAGCAATGTCTGCATCAGGTCTCCCGCTACTACGATGAAGAGCCCAATCATGCCAGCCATCTCCTGGCGGAGTTATATAACGGTCTTGCTTCGCGGATAGCTGAAATCGTCCAGACCGTAGAGCCGCCCTCCAAAAGTTCGTTGTTGAGCCGTTTCGGTGATATGTGTACGGCCTTCTCAACCGGCATACCCATTGCTTTGCTTGTTCTGGTGTTCATGTATTTTTTTATCGGCGAGTTTGGGGCAACTTATCTGGTGGACACCCTTAATTCAAAAGTGTTTGAGGGCATGCTTTTTCCATTGGTCAGACAATTCACGGATGGTATGTCGAGCGCGTTCCTGCGGGATATGATCATGGACCCTGACTTTGGCATACTGCCCACCGGTGTTTTCCTGGCACTTGGTCTTGTTCTTCCAGTCATTTTCTGCTTCTACATCGCTTTTGGAGTCCTTGAGGATTCGGGGTATCTTCCCAGAATCTCCATACTGCTCGATACGGTTTTTCAAAAGATGGGATTGAATGGAAAGGGCGTCATTCCTCTGGTCATGGGCTGCAGTTGTGTCACCATGGCACTTTTGACCACCAGGGTGCTTGATACCGAAAAAGAAAAGAATATTGTTTCTTTTCTGCTTTATCTTTGCCTGCCCTGTGCTCCATTGATAGCGGTGATGTTGATTGTCCTGGAGAAAATGCCGATTTCGGCAACAATTTTTGTTTTCGGTTTCATCTTTGCCCAAATTATCATCGCCGGTTATTTCGCCAACAGCATATTACCTGGAGCAAGAACGCCGCTTCTTCTGGAGATACCGCCCATGCGCCTGCCCAAGCCCCTGGCAGTCATGAAAATGGCGGTAGCCAAGACGTATTTTTTCATGTTGGAGGCGCTGCCGGTTTTCGTACTGGCATCTTTGGGTGTTTTCCTCTTCGAACGAGTTGGTGGCCTGCGGCTTCTTGAACATTCACTGGGACCGATTATTCATGATATAATGGGCTTACCCGAGAAAAGTGTTCAGGTCTTTATCAAGACCATGATTCGCCGGGAAAGCGGGGCGACGGAGCTCGAGCATCTTCGCCCCATATATACGAATTTACAGCTTGTAGTTAACCTGCTGGTGATGACCTTTGTTGCCCCTTGCATCAACTCCTTCATAGTCTTGTTCAAAGAGCGGGGCTTCAAGGCGGGACTGGCAATTAATGTTGCCGTATTCCTGTATGCTATACTTTTAGGGAGTTTGGTCAACCATGTTTGTCTGGCATTGGGCGTGAGTTTTTCCTGAGGATTGAATAATGATTAAAGAGCGCCACGAAGAAATTCTGGAAGCGATTTGGGTAGCAGAGGAAAAAAAGAAAAACTCTCTGCAGGCTATCCAGGAGAATTGCACCATTGAATTTGACGATGAGGATCTTGCTACACTTGAGCAAAACAACCTGATCATCAGAAAGAGTGATGGTGTTTTTTTCACCCATCAAGGTGAGAAGCTTGGTAAAATCATAATTCGCAGGCATCGTTTGGCAGAAGTCCTGGTTACCTCAATTCTCAAAGTCAAAAAAAATGCTATGGATGCAATCGCCTGCGAGGTAGAGCATTCACTACAGGAACAGGTAGAGGAGTCCATTTGTACGCTGCTGGGGCACCCAGAAGTTTGTCCGGACGGTAAACCGATTCCGCCGGGGATATGCTGTAAGAAAAATGCCACCAAAGTCGTCAATACAGTAACCAGCCTTGTCGAGCTCAGCCCAGGTGAACAGGGCCGGATAACCTACATCAAGCCCGGGAGCCATTCCAATTTGCATCAGCTGTTGTCCTTCGGTTTAAATCCGGGTGTCATCGTCTCGGTGCATCGCACCAGTCCTGCATTCTGCATCAAATTCGAAAACACCGAACTCGCCCTTGATCCTGATATTGTCAAAAACATTTTTGTATGGAAAACCAATGGCTTGAGTGAATAAGGTAAGGGCATAGCTTGCCTGGTCAGCGGTGTATGTTTATTTGAATATATGAGGGTTTTGCCTCATTTTCTTTCCTGCCTAACCGGCATTACCATTAAAGACTAAGCTTAAACATTCCAGCATCATTCTTTTATTCCTCGTTTGGGAGCAATCCATGAGTATTCTCCGTTACTATCTCCTGATCATGTTTTTTTATCTTGCTGTGGTAGCCGTCGTCTGCGGCTTGCTCTATCATCCTCTGCAGCGTGCCTTCATGGCCAACTGGGGGTTCAACCTGGTAATCCTTGGAGCCTTGACCATCGGTATTCTCCTGAATATGCGTCGAGTAATTGTCTTGGGACCGGAGATAAGCTGGATTGAAATTTTTCGTACCGGCACCTCCGGACTCTCTGTTGCCGATAGTCCTGAATTGCTCAGGCCTCTGGCTAAACACCTCGAAGGGATGCACAGGGATCGCTTCAGTCTATCAGCGCTGTCGTTGCGGACAGTGCTTGAGGGGATTCGTGGCCGTCTTGATGAGTCCCGTGAAATTTCCCGTTATATGGTAGGTCTGCTGGTTTTTCTGGGTCTGCTTGGCACTTTTTGGGGTCTGCTCGGCACCATTGGCGCGGTGAGCACCGTGATCGGCAGCCTCGAAGTGGGCGACCGCGATTTTAACCTCATGTTTCAAAGCCTGAAGGCGGGACTTCAAGAGCCTCTCACCGGCATGGGCACAGCCTTCAGCTCCTCTCTGTTTGGCCTTGGTGGTTCTCTCGTCCTTGGGTTTCTTGATATCCAGGCCAATCATGCCCAAAACCGTTTTTTCAATGAGCTTGAAGAGTGGTTATCAGGAGTCACCCAACTAGTGAACCATGCCAGAGTAACTGAATTATCCGAGACAGACAACGGATACGGCCATCTTTTAGCTACGGACCGACTTGATTTACTGATTGGGGAGATTCGCCGGACCAATCATAATATAGAAGTGCTGCTTAAACGAAAGGATGCTTTAGGGGAGAAACGCGACATTGATCATGATAGCACCGGGAGTGGAGATGTATAGGAGGATGTATGGCTTTTAACTCCAGAAATTCCAGACAATCGTCGAGTATTTGGCCAGGCTATGTTGATGTCCTTTCTGCTCTCTTGATGGTGGTTATATTCGTCCTGCTTATTTTCACCTTTTCACAGTTCCTGTTCAGCTATATTCTCTCGGACCAGAATAGTGAGCTCGAGTCGCTGCACAGTCGGATAGCTGAGATTAGCCGGCTGTTGGGACTTGAGAAATCAAAGAATGAGGTACTCACCAATGAGATAAATGCACTTGGACAGCAAGTGGATTCATTAATCGTAGATCGGGCAAGGCTGCGGGGCGAAATCGAAGACATCAACAACAAGCGGGTTGAAGACAAGAACCAGCTGGAGGCTCAGTTGCGAACAATTGCCAGTTTACAGCAGGATATCGATGCTTTGCGACAGGTTCGCCAGCAGCTCGAAACTGAAATAGCCCAGGTGACCGCCAGTCTGACCGAAGAGCAGCAGTTGACCAAATCGCTGCGAGACCGGAGCAAGGCCTTGGAAGCCAGACTTGCCAGCGAGATGGAGAGGACCTTGCTCGCCCAGCAGGATATAGAAAACCGTGATATTCACATTCAAGCGCTCTCGGCTCTCATTGGTGAACAGCAGGAAAATTTAGATAAACAACAACGATTGACCGCAGATGTCCGTGCCGAGGTTGCTTTGCTCAACGACAGAATAGAATTATTGCAAAGCCAATTGCGGGAAGTACGCCTGGCCCTGAGTAAATCCGAAGAAGTCAGGCAGGAACAGGCCGAAGAAATCGAAGATTTGGGTGAGCGTCTGAATATCGAGCTGGCCAGGAAGGTCAATGAATTGGAACGCTATAAATCTGATTTTTTTGGAAGATTGCGGCAGGTCATTGGTGATAACCCCTATGTGCATATCGAAGGTGATCGTTTTTTGCTGCAGGCCGAACTTTTGTTCAGTTCGGGTACGGCAGAACTGGGCGAACCCGGCATGGCGCAATTGCGTGAGCTTGCCAAGATAGTGAATGAACTCATACCCTCCATACCCAATGATCTGCAATGGATACTTAGAGTTGACGGTCATACCGACCGGGTACCGATTCGTTCCTCGAAATTCTCTTCGAATTGGGAACTATCAACGGTGCGAGCGGTATCCGTTGTACGTTTTCTCGCCGATCAGGGCATACCTGAAGGGCGGATGGCTGCCACAGGTTTTAGCAAGTTTCATCCCATCGATCCAGCCGATACCAGCGAAGCCTACCGCAAGAATCGACGCATCGAAATTAAACTTACCTCCAGGTAGGTTTGCACGACATAAAAGGCAACATCTCTGCTTACTTAAATGAACAAGAGGCCCATTCTCATTAGAGCTACCTCGACGTAGATGTGACAAGACAGCCCTGATTTTACAACAATGTAATATATTGGTTGGACCAATTCCATGCGAGTTGGATGATTTTACATAAATGGAATTTAAAAAGCGCTATTAGTTGTTAAAGCGTTGATATGTTGAGCTAATAAAAATTTCGAAAAAGATTGACAGGTGTTGTTGCGCTGTTGTAATATGCATACCAATGAAGCTTTTTTTGATGTTGCGGTTTTTGGTATACCGCTATATCACTACAGCATACAACTTTAAAAAATGTTTCAACATAAAATTGAGAGCTTGTTTTTCTTGATTTTATGATCACATATATTGGTAGAACACCAAAAAAATGCCAACTTCTCCTCCTTCGGCATGACCTGTGCCCCAACCTCTCTCCCTGAGGGCACAGGTTTTTTTTTACCTTCTTTTTCTAGATCAACAACAGTTTTAACGACGATAGATTCTCTCTGCTAAAGGATGAATGGAAGGGATTGTTCCGTCTTTAAAATGACGAATCAAAAGTTCCCAAAGCATTAGTTGCAGAAAAAAGAAAGAAAAAGCTAGAAGTTTGAGAAAAAAGGGGAGCAGATATTCTAAAAAGCCTCAGGCCCTCACTGGGAAGAGAGGACCTGATAGATAGTTTGCCGATCAATGGCCAAGAGCAAGGCTCCTTGGAGTGAGCGGAATTTGTCGTATTACCTCATGGAATAATCAGCACCCATATCGATGCCAAGCTCACAGGCCTTGATGTTCATCTCGAGAAAGTCCCTTGGTACCCGGGCCTTGACGGCAGCGATCAGCGAGTCCGGCTTGATCATCT